>Ga0114966_10003046_pt1 | contig 14852 bp, 9 predicted proteins | sample M_130207_XF_Meta_FD_87029 | JGI IMG/M metagenome (GOLD analysis project Ga0114966, IMG submission 87029) | Freshwater microbial communities from Lake Montjoie, Canada to study carbon cycling - M_130207_XF_MetaG | ecosystem: Environmental > Aquatic > Freshwater > Lake | place: Lake Montjoie... | reverse complement strand
TTCGCGCATGGCCCATCTCACCGCCTATCGCCCTCCTTTACAAACCTATTGAAGGCCCACGGACTTAATTGCGTAGCGCCGCGAAGAGCTCGACCGCTGATTCGGCTTTATTGAGGATATACACGTGATAACCCGGCGCACCACGCGCAAGCAGGCCTCGCACCTGACGGACCGCCCACGACACGCCCACCTTTCGCTGAGCTTCTTCATCGGGACCGCAGGCCTCTAGTTCGCCGATCAGAGCCGCCGGAATGCGCGCCTTGCAAAAGCCGCAGAACGTGCGGGCCTGCTTCAACGAGAGCACCGGCATGATGCCAGGCAGAATCGGCACCGACACGCCGGCGGCCCGCGCCCGATTCACAAAACGAAAATAATCTTCGTTATCCAAGAAGAGCTGCGTGGTGACAAAATCCGCTCCGGCCGCGACCTTGCCGGCCAAAAAACGCACATCCGTCAAATCATCGACGGCGTCCGGGTGCCGCTCAGGAAAGCCAGCGACGCCGACCGCGAAGCGACCTGAGTGGATTTCACGAATCAGGCGGACAAGTTCATGGGCGTGCGTGAAGCCTTGGGGGTGCGGCGTGAAATCTTTTTGGCCCTTCGGCGGATCGCCGCGCAAAGCCAAGATGCCAGAAAAGCCGGCCTCCGCATACTGCTTGATGATCGCGACCAGTTCCGCCCGCGTGTGCCCGACGCAAGTAAGGTGGCCGATCAGCGGAAGCCCCAGCTTCACCAATTCGGCCCCGTAAGCTAACGTCGTCGACCGCGAAGTGCCGCCTGCCCCATAAGTGATCGAGGCAAAATCGATGCCCAGCGGCTGCAACGTCCGGGCGGTCTGCAAAAGCTTTGCCCCACCCGCCTCATCCTTAGGCGGAAAAAATTCCACCGAGACGGTCGGACGGGCGGGGTGACGGAGCGCTTGAATGAGACCCGAGTTTAACATTTATATATCTTCTTATCCAGATATGATGATATTAGTCAAGGCCTAGCCTTGGTGACCTATCGCCCCTTTGGCCCGTCTTTGAGGGTATTGGCGGGCAAATCACCCGGCAAAGCCAGGTGATAGACCATCACCATCCAGCACAGCATGACGGGGTAGATCAGCACGATGAAGCCAAAGGAGCCGAAGATACCCAGGGCGATCCCGGTGCCAACGGACAGGACCTTGAAAACCACGAGAAGACAGACCGGGATGATGACGCAAATAATCGCGGCCACGTAACCAATCGAGGTGGTCCCGGAATAAAACCCCGCCGACTTTGCCAGATCCATCCCGCACGATGCACAGGCTTTGTTCAGCCGAAACCAAGAGGCCAACAATCCGCGTCGGCCGCAGTTCGGACAACGGCAGAGGGTCCCGCGCATCATGATATCAGCGCGGGAGACCTCTTCATTCATCTCGGATCCCATTCCCCCCAGCCTTACGCAAAGCGCCAAAGGGTCAAGGGCGTGGCGTTCAGACGCGCAGGAATACTTTTTGGCGGCGCAGGAACCAAAGAAAGGCCCATTCGATGGCAAAAAACCCGAGCGCAAGCACCAGCACCGACCAACGCTCCGGGAGCGCCTTGGCTAATCCGCCAAAAATGGCCTGATTGGTATATTCGAATTTGATAAACTTGCCCGCCATGTAGATCAGCACCGAATTCATCCCGACGACCGCAAAGAAATCACCGAAGCGGCGACAGCCCAACACGTCGATGGTCCAGTAGAACAGGCCCAGCAGCAAAGCCGACCAGCCCCCCGTCCAAAGCACGAAGGAACTCGTCCAAAGGTTCTTATTAATCGGGAACGCGAAATCCCAAAGCCCCCCGAGGAGCAATAAGACCAAACCGGCGGCGGCAAGCCCCGCGGCCTTACGGGTGCCGGAGACTTCGGCTTCTGGGCGGCGTAGCCAAAGGCCGGCGAGAATACCCAGGAGCGCATTACCGATCGCGGGCATAATCCCCAGTAAACCCTCCGGGTCGTGGGTCGTGCGATGTAATTTTCCCGGCAGGAACAAACGATCAAAGTAACTGGTGAAGTTTCCTTCGAACGTGAAATCGCCGCCCTTGAAGCCGGGCGCATGCGCAAAGCTGAGCAAAGCCCAATAGGCCAAGAGCACCCCGGCCAGCCAAACCCAGAGCCGCCGCGGGGTCGTGAAATTAAAAGCGAAGATCAGCTGCGCAAACATGCCTGCCAGACCGATGCGGGCCAGCACGCTGCCGAAGCGCATATTCTCATAACCCTTCCACTGCAGACCATTGTTATAGATGATGCCCAACAGCACGAGGATTGCGCCGCGTTGGATAATCTTCCGACAGACTTCGCCCCGCGCGCCTTCCGTCAGGCGACGCGTCAATGAAAACGGCGTAGAAACGCCGGCTAAGAAAAGGAATAACGGAAAAATCAGGTCTTCGAAATGAAATCCGTGCCAGGGCACATGCTCCAACTGCTCGTTCACCACCGAAAGCCAGCCCAGAGATTTGAACTGCATTAATGCCAAGATGATGCCGTGCCCACCAATGATCCAAAAAAGGTCGAAGCCGCGCAGAGCATCGAGTGACAAAAGGCGTTCGGGCTTAGCAGGATGGGCATCCATGGGGTTATACTTTTTCTATACCTCGCCCCCCCAGAGGTCTACCCGGAAAACGCAGTCAGGGGGCACGCTGGCAAGGTGACACGGGGCAAGGAATTAACCCCCGTGCCCACTTGCCCACGTGCCACCCTGCCCCCTTGCCGCTTTGCGGCGCTTACATGCGCTCCACCGGCTCGATGCCCAGCAGCCGCAACCCGACTTCCAAAATAGCGGTGGTACGGGAGCAAAGCATCAGACGACGGGCCTTCACCGCCGGTTCATCCACAATGACACTATCGGCCGCATAAAACGCGCCGTACGCCGCCGCTAATTCATGGAGGTAAGTACAAAGGTGATGCGGGCGCAGGTCCTCTAAGGCTGAATCCAAAGCCGCGGTGAAGCCCAGCAGTTTGCGCGCGAGGGCGATTTCCGTCGGCGTTTCCGGGTCGGTCGCGCCCTCCTCGCCTTGTCCGACGGCCAGGCCGCTCTTCCGGAAAATCGAGCGTACCCGGACCACGGCATACATCAGGTAAGGCGCCGTGTTACCCTCGAAAGCCAGAAGTTTTTCCCACGAGAAGGTGTAATCCATCGTGCGGCTCGAGGAAAGATCCGCATAACGTAGAGCGGCCACCCCGATGGCCTTCGCGATCGCAAGATGCTCGGCCTCCGGAAGATCTGGGTTCTTTTTCTTTACTTCCTGATAGGCCCGTTCGGTGGCCTCATCGATCAGTTCCTGAAGTCGCACTGGATCGCCCGACTTGGTCTTAATGGCCTTACCATCTTCGCCGAGGATCGTGCCGAACCAGACGTGTCGCAGGCGAGGCAGGCGGCGATTTGAAGCCTTGAACCATTTAGCCCCGGTCACGAACAGCTGATGAAAATGATCCTGCTGACGGCCGTCGGTCACATAGATGATCTCGTCGGCCTTGAAATGCTCGAGTCGATAAAGTAAAGTCGCCAAATCCGTGGAAGCGTAGTTCGAAGAACCGTCTCGCTTGCGAATGATGAACGGCATCTTGGTCTCGGCGTGTCGCGAGAACCGCGGCTCTTCGTCGTGCCAGGCGACCAAGGCTCCTTCGCTTTCCTCGGCGAGGCCATATTGCTGCAACTCGGCATAGACCTGATCGACCTTATCACGATAAAAAGATTCCCCGAGGATGACGTCTGATTTTAAACCGAATTGATCGTAAATACGCTGACAGGCCGCATTGGAAACTTCGACGATTTCCCTCCAGAGGGCGAGGTTTGCGGGGTCGCCCGTCTGGAGCTTCGCAAGTTCAGCGCGAGCTGCATCCATGAGCGCGGGATCGACCTTGGTGGCGGCGCTGCCCTCCTTGTAAAGCCGCTCCAAATCCTCCAAGGCCATGGGACTCTTCGGATCCAAGCTGAAACCCGCGCGGCGAATCGCCAAAATCAGGATGCCGAAATTAGTGCCCCAATCGCCGATATGGTTGTCACGCACCAACTCGGCACCGCAGAAATCGACCAGACGTGCGACCGCTTCGCCGATGACAATCGGCCGCAGATGACCGACGTGCATCTGCTTTGCGGTGTTAGGCGAAGGATAATCGATGACGACCTTACGGCCGCCCATCAGACGGGCCGCGCCGGCGCGCCATTTCGATTCATCGCGATACTCCCGCAGCCAGGCACCTAAGGCGACGGGCGTGAGTTTGAAATTGATGAAACCTGGACCGGCGATTTCGACCTGAATCAGTTTTTCGTCGAGTCCCCCTTGAGTGCGGAGAGACTCGAGCAAAGCGGTCGCCAAGGCCCGCGGATTCGCTTTGGCTTTCTTGGCCGCCGCCAAGACGCCGTTAGCCTGGAAGTCCGCATGGCGAGGATCCGAGGGCTTCAACTCCGGATTGAAATCGGCTTCGAAACCAGGGACGGAAGCGGCGGCCTTGCGCAGCAGGGCATCGATTTCGCGGGCAGGATTGAACCAGACGGACATGACTTAAGCCGTAAGCCCCTACGCCCCCTCGGCAAGCGAAGAAGGCGCAAGGACTCGGGACGGGCTTATTTCAGCGTCTTGAGGTAGGTGAAGAGGTCCGTCACCTGCTCGTCCGTAAAGCCGTCCAGCAGGCCTTCCGGCATGATCGAGCGGCGCAAATACTTGGTGGCCGACACTTCGGCCTTCGGCACGCGGCGGTCGGCGCCGCCGGGCTGACGGAGCACATAAGCCGTCGCATCCTCGGAGACATAGAAGGCCTCGATGACCTCACCGGTCTTGAGCTTCACCTGGAAGATGCGGTAAGCCGCCTCGATGGCGGCGTTGGGGTCGATGATGTTGCGGATGACGCCTTCCATACCCATCGCGCCAGCGCCGGAAAGGTTCGGGCCGATGAGTCCGCCCTGCCCGTTGATCATGTGGCAGGCCTGACAAAGCGCGACAACAGCCTTACCCTTGGCGACATCTCCGCTTTTCTGCGCCAGCGCAAAGTAATGAGCAGTCTTGGTCTCCAACGCCGCAAACTGCGCAGCGTTCAGTAACGGCGGCGAATCTGTCGAGCGTACGACCTTCGCCCCGGCACCGAGCTTACCCCACGCGGCATCACCCTTCGCCGAAGCGAAGACGAGCGACTTCGGCAGAGGTTCGCCGGCGAAGGTACGCGTCATGTTCGCGCGGACTTCAGCCAGCTTACGCTCGACGTTCCAAACGCGGTATTCGGCGAAGGCGCCCTGCGTTCCGCCCTTGGGCGTCGACCAACCGACGGCAAGACCTTGCAGATCATGCGGCACGGAGCTCTTCGAGGTACCCGTGAGTTCTCCATCCTGATAAGTGCGCAGAATACCAGCGGCATCGCGAGAGAACGCGACATGCGTCCAAATACCGGGTGAGATTGGTTTGGCGGACACGACCGCATCGCGGATCGTACCACCGAAATAGGCGCGGAAGATTCCGCCAGCGAAATTTAGGTCCAAGATGTCCATCGCGCCAAGGATGCTGTCGTTATTGTCGATTTTTCCGTCCAGACGGACCCAGGTCTCGACGGTGAAAGGACCCTTGAGCGAGATATTGACATTGGCTACGGCGTCGTTCGAACCGTCCAGTGCCAAGACACTACGGAAGACGCCACCGAGCTGAGCGGAGACAATTGCAAGCTCGGGACTATCGCCCAAGGCGATAGCGAGTTTCTCCGCGACCGGCGTCTCGATATCGGCCAAAGCGACGGACTTGTCGGCCAATCCGGCGGCGATGGCCTTCGCCCCGGCCTTCGTGCCGCTGATACCGTCGAGTACGAGCTTGCGATTGTTCACGGCCAAGGTCGGGTAGAGCTTCATCGCCAAGACGGCAGCCTGCGGAGAACGAGAGACGACTAAGGCGCGTAGGGCCAGATTCGAGATTTCCACTGGCGTTGTGCCGACAAGCGCGGCGACAGCCTCGGGCTTGGTCGTACGCAGCTGCTGAAGTCCGATCAGAGCATCGCGACGAGAATCCTCGCCGGCGACCATGACGAGCAGGTCGTCCTCGAGGTCGAGTAATTGGAAGCCGCCGATCAGCTGGGCGGCCAAGGCACGCTCAGCGACACCCTGCGCAAGCAATGCATGCGCGGCCGCAGTGACGACAGGTCCGACCTTGGCTGAATCGAGGTCAGTGCGAGTGGCCAGCAGAAGTTCCACAACGCGATTACGCACCGCCGCATCGGCCAGGAGCTTACGCAGCACGGCGACGCTCGCAGTCTGATCCAACGTCTTGGCAACGGCGAAAAGCTCATCCGGGCCGGGAGCGCGGTTCAGCTGGCCGACAAGTTCGGCGATGAGCGGTGCGCCGACCTTCGGGTCGAGTGCGAGCGCGGCGAACATGCGTCCTTCGGCGGGTAGCGATTTAGCTATATCTGAAGCGAGGAACGTCGCGACGGCCTTGGGCTGACGCTCGAGATACATGCGGATGAGGAAACGTTCGAAGTCGCGCTCATAGGCGACGCCAACCTTGATCGGCTTGCCGCGACGGTCCGGGGCGGTGGGAGCGTCGAGAGAAGGTCCAGCAAAACGCATCAAGGCGCCGAGCGCAGCGGCATGCTTCGCGGAAGATTCCCCGAGCGCCTTGATGGCGGCGGCGCGGACCTCGGCATCGGCGTCGGTCGCGAGCGCCACGAGAGCCCCTAAGTGGGACTCGGCGCCGACTTGGCGCAGGGCATTGACCGCCTCGCGGCGGACGTTGCGATTCACCGAACCGAGCAAGGAAGAGGCGAGTCCCGCAACATCATGCTTCTGCTCGCGGAGCACCCAGAGAGCCTGGATTCGACGGGCAGGCGAGGCGGACTCGTCTCGCACGATTGTCGCGAGAGTACTATTAGAGTCGTCATCAACGGCGCGGTCGGCGAGCGCCTGCCAGGCGAGATGCGCATCGGCGGTCACCTTGGAGCCCAGGCGCGCGACCAGGTCGGCGGAAGAGAGCTTGGTGTAATCTGGCACGGCCTGCGGGACGAAGCCCTTCGGCTTGATGCGCCAGATGCGACCCGACTGCTTGTCGCGGTCGGGGTGATTACGGGCGACCTCGTTGTGACTGATAATCTTATTATACCAATCAATGACGTACAGGCATCCGTCCGGACCCATCGTCATCGCAATCGGACGGAAGAAAGGGTCCTCGCAGGTGACGAAGTCATCGAGGTGTTCGAGACGATAGCCGGAGCCTTCGCGGTACTGACGGAGCGCGTTGACCTTCGAGGTGATCGGATTGGCGACATACATCACGCCGTCGTAGCCCTTCGGCCAAACGCCGACATCGGAGAGCGCGAGGCCGCTCAAGCCCGTGCCGCCCATCTTGAAATCAGGGGCTTGGATCGGGAAAGGCGGCTGATAGGATTTCGCCAGACGATCCGCACAACCGGGATATAATGCATACTCGTGGAACGGCATCACCGGGTAGCCAAAATCGTTGGCCTCCTGGATGAACACTTCCCCTTCGCCCGTCAGGACGAGACCCCAGATATTACAGGGGCCGACGCTGGTAGGCTCAAAGAAGCTGCCGTCCGGACGAAAACGCGCCATGCGGGTACTAGGGAAATCGATCTGGTCGCCTTTCGTGGTGACGACCGTACCCTTATTGAAGGCGCCTTGCGCGAGCCACAACCATCCGCCAGGCGCACGCGTAAACTGGTGAGGGAAGAGGTGTGAATCCTGCACGCCGAAACCCGTCAGTAGCACCTCGCGCTTATCGGCCTTGCCGTCGCCGTCGGTGTCGCGAAGGAAGACGATATCATGGCCATGCTGAACGATGGCGCCGTCTTTGTAAGGCAAAACGCCCTCCGGAATGGCAAGGCCATCGGCATAGGTGCGCGGCTGATGCAGCCCCGATTCAAAGGGCTGGTCGAAGACAATGACCTTGTCGCGGGCGTGAGATTTATAAAGCGCTTCGGCGGCCGCCGGGTTCTCGTTGGCGTCAACCGGATACTCCAGTGCAGTGCTGGACCAAGCCCTGCCCTGCTGGTCGAAGATCAGCATGATGAACTTGCCGAGGTCGGCGGACTCCTTGGCGAAAAGCTCGATCTCAAATCCTTCCGGAAGTTTGAATAACTTCTGCTGCTCCTCGGCGGAACGACGTACACCCTGCACGTTATTGTAGCTCGTGTCGCGTTTCGCTGGTGCGGCCGCGGCCTTCGCCGGCTCGGTCTTCTTTTCCGTCGGCTTCACTTTATCCCACGTCAAAGCACCCGGCGTAGGCGGGAGTTCTTCGATTGAGACATCCTTCACTTGGACTTCGGCCGGGCCACCGGCATGAATCTGGAGACCGATCTTACCGTCTTGCGCGATATTAGCTTCGGTCTCGGTGAAATCGAGCGCCGGGACGCCGTTGATCCAGCTACGAATCCGTGGGCCTTCGACGAGGATGCGGTATTCGTTCCATTCACCTTCTTTGACGGAGGCAAGCACCGCGGCGGCATCCTTTGATTCAGCGATGACCTTATTGCGACGGCTCTCGTCGTAGAGCTTGCCATACCAGCCTTTGCCGTAGTCCACCTGGTAGCCGCTCATCTCGGAGCTGTTCGGGACGCGCACGCTACGCATCTGGACGCCGCTGTTGACGAAGCCTGTACCCGTGAGACGTAACATCACGCGTAAATCAAAATTCTGATAAGATTTCTCGGTCGCGAGGAATAAATTCTTAGGCACCTTCACCTTGAGAGATCCGCCGCGGATTTCGCCGCCTTCCACCCGCCACCAGGCCGTGTCACCTTCCCAACCGGTAAGCGACTTGCCGTCAAAGAGCGGTGCGGGAGCAGCGTTTCCACGAGCCATCAGACCGAGTAACGTCAGGGCGGTGAGGAATAATCGGGGCGTCGACATAAGCAGGGGGTAACGGGAAACTAGACAACATCTGGCAATCGACAACCCTGCTCATGCCCGCAAAGCACAACTCGACTACCGCTAAATGCACATCCAGCGGGGCAAACAACCAAGCCACGCTTGCATCTCTGCCCCGAACCCTAAGGTTAAGGCCATGACGGCATCCCATAAGCTGGTTCGTGATTGCGAGGCCACCCTCATCCCTGCGGGTGACGTGGTCATCCTTGAGGCTGGCACAGAAATACAAATCGCCCAAGCCTTGGGCAATTCAGTGACCGTCCGCACGACCATGGGCCTATTCCGGATTGCCGAAGCCGACATCTCAGCCCTTGGGCCGGAGGCACAATCGCTCTATGGCAAAAAGGGAAGTGCGACGAGCACGAGACCTCTCGATCAAGATGCGCTCTGGGAAGCCCTGAAAGAATGTTTTGATCCGGAAATTCCCGTCAACATCGTCGATCTCGGACTCATCTATCATCTGGAGTTATCACCCGGAGAGCGTGGCGGACAAAAAGTCGCCGCCAAGATGACGCTGACAGCCCAAGGCTGCGGCATGGGACCAGTCATCGCGGCGGATGCCAAATCCAAATTGGAAGCACTTCCCGGAGTCGAATCCGCCGAAGTTGAAATCGTCTGGGACCCAGTCTGGAATCCGCGGATGATTTCCGAAGCGGGACGTAAGCAGTTGGGTCTCGAATGACACCTAAGCCCATCCAGCATGGCACAGGGCTATACCTGCACGTGCCCTTCTGTGCTTCGACCTGCGATTTTTGCGCCTTCTACCAAGAACAACCCAAGCGCGGCGATATTGACCGTTACCTTGATGCAATCGAGCGTGAGATGGAAATCAATCCTCCAGGCCGAGTGGAAACCGCCTTCTGGGGCGGCGGCACGCCCGGCTTACTGCCGGCGGAAGATTTGCTTAGGCTTGGTCGGGCCATGGTGAAAGCCGGCGGACAGCCCAATGAGTGGACCGTCGAACTGGCGCCCTCCTCGGTGCGTGCCGACAAACTGGCAGCCCTAAAAGAAGTCGGTGTGACGCGGGTATCCATGGGCGTGCAAAGTTTCGACGAGGCCACGCTTGACGTACTGGGCCGCCGACATTCTCCAAAACAAATTATGGAAGCCTGGGATGCCATCGAATCGACCGGCTTTCAGAGTCGTAACTTGGATTTAATCTTTGGCATCCCCGGACAGGACGAAAAGCGTTGGGCGGCGGACTTAAGTCGCGTCATGGAACTGAAACCTGATCACATTTCCACCTACTGCCTGACCTTCGAGGAAGACACAGCGATGTTCGTCAAACTTTCGCAAGGTAAGGTTAAGATTGATAAAGATCTCGAGGCCCGGCTTTACCGCGGGACTTGGGAGATGCTCGAAGCGTACGGTTACGCACAGTATGAGACCTCGAACTTCACCAAGCCCGGGCATGCTTGCCGACATAATCTGATCACTTGGGAGATGGGATCGTGGATCGGCTACGGCCCCTCCGCGTCCTCGCAATGGAATGGCCGGCGATGGACCAACCCCTCTAACCTCGAAGGTTGGATAAAAGGCATCGAAGCAGGCAACCCCGTCTGCGAACAAATCAAGGATCTTAACGAAATCGACCTGCTCACCGATGCGCTTATCTTTGGTTTACGGCTGAACGCCGGCGTCAAACCAGCCGAACTCGCCGCACGCTTTCAGGCCGAACTTCCTCACGGAGTTTCGCGTCTCTTCGCCAATCTAATCGAAGAAGGATTAATGGAAGCAGATGGGGACAGCTTTCGCCTCACCGGCGAAGGTCGCATGCGGGCCGACGCCGTGGGTGTCGCCGTCTTGGAACAGTTTGACTGATAGAATCCGCCCCTTTGAGCCGCCACCATCAGCACCTGAAAGCATTTGCATTAGGCCGCGGTATCCAGCTCCGACATTAAGCTGAGGTCGCGTCGACCTTCCGCTCCTGCGCATCCACCACGACGGTCGTGACCAAATCGGAGCCAACATTCGTCATCGAGCGAGCCATATCCAAGATGCGATCCACACCGAGGACAATACCGATACCTTCGGGCGGAATGCCAAAAGTGACCAACAATCCGGCGATGAGCGGTAGGGATCCGCCCGGAATACCGGCCACAGCGACGGCGCTCAGTACGGAAAGGAAAAGTAGGGTCAGCTGTTGGGCGATAGTTAGATCGACGCCGAAGACCTGTGCCACGAAGAGTACCACGCACCCTTCGTACAAGGCGGTTCCGCTCATATTCATCGTGGTCCCTAACGGCAGAACGAATCCGGCGACACTCGGCTTGAGGCCAAGGGTATTCTTGGCGCACTCCAAGGCGGCAGGCAGCGTCGCATTACTTGAACTCGTCGAGAAAGCTGTGATGAGCACGCCGCGGATGTCGCGGAAGAATTCCAACGGCCGACGGGTCGTCCAGAGACGCAACCAGATCGACATCGTCCCGAAGAGATGGAGCAGCATCACGGCAAGGCAGCCAAGGGCGAAGACACCGAGGGCGACCAGGATATCTACCCCGATCTTGACGATGACGCTGTAAATCATCAACGGCACCGCATAAGGGGCCAGGTTCAAGGCCAGTTTCACGATGCCGGTCATAAGTTCCGACACCATATCCAACGCCGTGAGTAATTGCAGCCGCTTCGCCTCGGCGAGTTGCGTTCCGACTACTCCGACCAAGATCGCAAAAACAATCAAAGGAAGCACGTCACCGATGGTATTGTTCGAATGCCCCATCACCGCGCCAAAAAGATTCTTAGGCATGAACATCTCGACCAGCCCACCCAGGCTTAAAGAAGTCGCCGAAGACGAGGCCACGACATGCTTCTGCGCCGCGCCACCATATTCCTGCATCAGCATGACCTTGGCGGCCGGATCGAGATGGTCGCCAGGGCGCAGCACATTCATCATCAATAAACCAAGGGCGACGGCGATGGCCATATTCAGGAAGAATAAAGCAAAAGTGCGACCCGCCAAAGGCCCGAGACGATCCAAGCGGCCTAGCTGGGCGACCCCAGCGGCCAGCGAAGCGAAAACAAGCGGGATCACCACGAAGAATAAAAGTCGGAGGAAAACCTGACCAAACGGGTCGAAAATATTTACCGACACCTTGCGCATAAACTCCAGCGATGGTGGCGAGTAATGTCCGAGCCCGAGGGTCGCGAGACCAGCGACGACCCCGAAGAGCAACCCGAAGAGAATACGATTGGCGAGTGGTCGATTGGTTTCTGCCATAGATTAGGGGTAAGGCCTTTTAAGAGCGACTCCGCCGCAGTTCCACTATAATTTCTTACAGACCCCATGAAAACCTTACTTCCGTTGCTGATTTACAGCTTATCACTTGCAGCCGCCGATACCGGGCCGGCCAAGCCCAAGCAAACAATGCCGATACCTTCCGATGAATCGGCGCTTGGCTGGAAAAATCTCTTCGACGGCAAGACGTTAAAAGGCTGGTCGGGCGACCCGAAGTATTGGCGCTGCGAGGGCGGCGCCATCGTCGGTGAAATCACGCCAGAGACCATCGTGAAGAATAATACCTTCATCATCTGGGAGGGCTCCGTCGCCGGCGACTTCGAACTTAAGGCGGAGTATCGCATCACCGATAAAGGCAATAGCGGCATCAACTACCATAGCACCGATGTCGTGGGTCTACCGTTCGCCTTGACGGGCCCTCAGGCCGACATCGACGGCCAGAACAAGCATACCGGGCAAAATTATGAAGAGCGCGGTCGTACCTTTAACGCGTTACGCGGACAGATCAACCGCATCCGGCCCGGAATCAAAGCGGAGATCATCGGCAGCGTCGGCGACCCCAAGGAACTCGTCGCTTTTATCCGCAACGATGACTGGAACGAATACCACTTGGTCGTCCGGGCCGGCACTCAAATCCATATTCTTAACGGACACGTCATGAGCGTGGTGATCGACGATGAGCCGGCGCTCCACCACCCCGAGGGCAAAATCGGCGTGCAAGTCCACGTCGGCCCGCCGATGAAGGTCGAATACCGGAATCTCCGCCTCAAGACTCCGTAAACCGGCGCTGGCCTACCAGAAGACGATATAAAGCGCGGCGACCGCTCCCATAAAGAGCACCGAGCCGACGATGAAACCTTGGCCGGGATTAAAGTCTTTGGCCTCCCACTGGAGCGCCTTGGCTTCGTCCTCCTCGTTTTTACAAACCAGACTAATCACCACCATCAGGACGGCGAGGATGACCGTAACCCAGCCCATGCGATCCATGAAGGGCATTGTAGGCGTGAAGACCTTGAAACCTGCGGAGAGCGGAATGGTCAATAATGCGACGGTCAGGGCGCCGACGGAGGTCGCCCCGCGCCAGAAGAAACCGAGCAGGAAAATCACCACGACGCCGGGGCTGATAAAGCCCGTGTATTCCTGGATGAATTGGATCGCCTGATCGAGGCGACTTAACTGCGGTGCGATCACGACGGCGATCAGCATCGCCACCGCGATGGCGATGCGTCCGACGCTGACCAAGCGCACCTCGGACGCCAAGGGGTTCACGTAGCGCTTGTAAAGGTCGAGCGTGAAGATCGTCCCAATGCTGTTCGCCTTGCCCGCCAACGAAGCGACGATGGCGGCCGTCAAGGCCGCGAAGGACAAACCTTTGAGGCCTACAGGTAGTAGACCGATGAGCGCAGCATAACTCTTGTCTGGCTTCACGGCTCCGCTGGCATCGAGTAATTCCGTCGCGAACTGACCCTGCTGGTGCAGCACATAGACGGCGATACCGGGGATGACGACGATGAGCGGCATCAGTAATTTCAAGCCCGCAGCGAAAAGAATTCCCTTCCGGGCCGTACCCACCTCCGCCCCCAGTGCCCGCTGCGTGATGTACTGGTTACAGCCCCAGTAATTCAGGTTCGCCACCCACATCCCGCCGATGACAACGCTCAACCCCGGCAGATCGCTATAATACTTATGACCTTCGTTTAAGATCATATGGAAGTGCGTCGGCGCCTTCTCGGTCAGCAATGAAAGGCCCGCCAGCACGCCCTCCTGACCGAATTGCGTCGCGACTAAGCTAAGCGCCAGCCAAGTCGTGGCGAGACCACCGACCACAAGGACAAAGACCTGGAGCACATCCGTATACCCGATGACCTTCATGCCGCCGAGAGCGATGAACAGGGCGAAGGCGGCCAGAAAGCTAACGCAGAGATTAAACGACAAGCCAGTCATGCCTTCGGCGGTGAGAGCGCCGAGGTATAAAATACTGGTGAGATTCACGAAGACATAGACCAGCAACCAGAAGACCGCCATAATGGTAGCGACGAGCTTGCCGTAACGTTGCGTCAGAAATTGTGGCATCGTGAAGATGCGGTTCTTCACGTAGCCAGGCATCATGAAGATCGCGACGATGAGCAAGGCCGCTCCCCCGCCCCACTCATAGCCGGCAATCGCCAGACCCAAGGCGAAACCCGAGCCCGACATCCCGATGAACTGTTCGGCCGAAATATTGGAGGCGATAATGGAGGCCCCGATGGCCCACCACGTCAGTGCCCCTTCGGCCAGAAAGAAATCGGCCGACGATACGACATCGGCTCGCTTCTTGCGATAGATCCAAAGTCCGTAAGTCGTCACGACGGCGAAATAGGCAAGGAAGACAAGATAGTCGGAGGTATGCATGGGGATGACGGTCTATTGGGAAGTTTTCGTGACCGCAGGTCCGCCCGCCGGTCGGGTGACGAACATCACGGGATCGATCTTGGTGCGTGCCAGATAAGCTTGGCGGAAAGAAGCGGCGGCAGACTCGAGCTTATCGCTGGCGACGAGGGCGATGACGCAGCCGCCGAAACCGCCGCCCGTCATCCGGCAGCCATAGACCCCGGGAATAGTCCTCGAAATATCGACCAACGCATTCAGTTCGGGACAACTAACCTCATAGTCGGCCCGAAGGGATTCGTGACTGGCGAACATCGCCTCGCCGGCGGACTTCCAATCCGCCCGTTCAAGCGCCGACACAAAAGTAAGCGTCCGGTCATGCTC
>Ga0114966_10003045_pt1 | contig 14857 bp, 29 predicted proteins | sample M_130207_XF_Meta_FD_87029 | JGI IMG/M metagenome (GOLD analysis project Ga0114966, IMG submission 87029) | Freshwater microbial communities from Lake Montjoie, Canada to study carbon cycling - M_130207_XF_MetaG | ecosystem: Environmental > Aquatic > Freshwater > Lake | place: Lake Montjoie... | reverse complement strand
TTTGCACAGTTAGCGGGGTGGAGCGTATGATCGGAGGATTTTCGCAAAGCACAGATGGCCTTTCCTACACCATCGAACTTGCGGAAATTACAACCTAATGGCCTCAATAGAGAGGGAGGTTGAAAACGCCCTCCTTAATGTTGTCTCTGGAATTACTGGCGTGAACTTCTTTACCAGCGAGAGGGGGACGGCTCGCACGATGCCAAGCGTCACGGTTCAAGCCCAGATTGGTTCAGAGGAGCTTATCCCCTTTTCTGGCGTGTTCAAAACCCCCGCATCTATCACCTATGTTGCAAGGGCAGACACAACCGCACGAACCGCCTTCGATGCAAAGTTTTACGACATCCTAGAGCAACTCTATCGCTCGCCAGACCTTGCTAGTTACTTAACGACCAACTCAAACATTACTTTCTATGTGGCAAAGGTGACTGGGGATAGCCCCGCCGTGATAAGCCAAAATCGCACTTGGTCAAGGGCTATGACCCTAGACATCACGGCAACCGCAAAGAAATGAATAACAGCGTTCAAATCAATGTGGAGGATGCGTTAGACAATCTTCTAGCCAACATCCCCAACCTAAATGTCTATAAGACAAATCGAGTGGGGGCAAAGCTATTCCCATTTGCCACAATCTCGGCCTCGGTTGGAGGGCAGTTGCTTGGTAATTATACTGGGGTTTATGAGGTTGCCGTTACAATCGACTACTCCGACACGGTGGCCAAGATAAGCCAAGAGGCTTTTGACGCTGAATACTGCTCAATCTTCGAGGCTTTCTATTCTGAAACCCCACCACTATTCACCAAGATTCAAAACAACATAGTTGATACAAAGGTCTATACGGCTCGTATTACTGGGCAAACCCCAACCATTAGAACGGCTAAAAGGGCTTGGCAGAGGGGCTTGAAGATGAGCCTTATTTGCACTCCATCAGAAACAAGCGATGGCTTAAGGTCTTTGAACTTCTTTCAAACGCAAAACTCGATGTATGTGGCAGTCATTTAACAAGGAGTAAAGCTATATGGCACTTACAATTTTAGATGGAAACCAGACTGCTGTAACTCTGGCTACTACGGTATCTGGTTCAGCCCATTATCCTAATCATATTATTGCATCTGGCACGGTAACGGCGAATGTTCCTAACATACAAGTATGCACTCAAGGTAGTGCAGTTCAATCTAGTGCAATTCAAACAGCATTGGGAGTAATAAACACCAATAATAACTCGCAAGTGCTTGCTGTTTTTGGAAGCGAAGTCGTAGATGGCGAAGGAACTTCTGCATTTGTTCAAATTAGAAATCAAATTTCTGGCACAGTCACGATTGGCTCTATTCCAAATGGAGCATTAACAACTAGATTCGGTTCTATCACTACGGCCAACACGGCATTCGCAACTACGGCGGTCACAAATACTTCAAGAAAGTATTTAATAATTCAAAATATAGCTTCAACAGTTATCACGGTTGGGATAGGATTTACGCCAACAACAACACAAGGCATTCAGCTTGTTGCTGGGGCAACAATAACTTATGACGGAAATTACATTCCAACTGGTGCGGTTCGTATTTTGTCTTCTGTTACTGCGTCTAACTTTACTGTTTTAGAGGCATAGTTTGGCTTTATGTGGCTTCTTTTATTTGCGGTTTTCTTGTGTTCCTGCTCGTCACGGCCAGCTAATAATACGGGTCTGCCGAATTACGATATGATGCAAGCCGCCGAGGACGCAGGCCAAACGCCTAGCAAATAGAGCCGGTATGACGCACCAATACACCTACGAGGATTTTATGTCCTCGCTCAAATGGCTTGAGGCCGAGGGTTACATAGAGAAGTTCTACGATAACAACGGCGATCTATGCGTTCGTGTGTGCGAGGGGGCAGAGGATTGTGAGATATGAGCGCAGATCAAGTAGCGGATTTGAGGGAGAGGCTCGCCCGGATTGAAGAAAGGCAGACTAACATAATCTCGATTTTAGAGCGGCACACCAGCGAGCTAGCCCAATGGTCTAGCAAGATTAACAGCAAGGTGGACACCCTAGAGAGGGAGTCGCACACCATCAAAACAAAGCTATGGTTGGTAGCCCTTGTGTCGGGGGCAGTCTTTTCTACAATCTGGGAACTGATTAAAATGCGAGTATTCTCACGATAATTTGACACAAGCAAAGGAGATTATGAAAAACACACTTTCTAACGAGGTTTCAATCTAATGGCCGCCGTCACGATTGGCACGGCAGGGCTTTCTTTCGGCTTGGTTTCGGAAGCTGGTATCGGATTAGTTCAGAGTTTTTCAGAGGCTCGTAATGTAGAGAAGAACGAAGTGCGAAATAATTCGGGCGACATAGTTGCCATCGGATACTTCAACGCCACGACCTCTTACTCCCTCTCTGTTGCTATTACTGGCTCGTACAATGTGACCGCAGGGGCGGCACTTGCGGCCTTGGCAAATGCAACCACCCTCGGCACAACTCGCATCGACTCTATCACGCTGAACAAGTCTAACGATGCCTTTGTGACCCTTGATATCTCGGCGACCGGCTATCCGAATGTAAGTTAATAGAGGTTCTAATCCTCTTAATGAAATCCTAAACTTATGACCGAAGCCTACTGGGGAACGACTAATATAAAAGTGGCGAGTGCCGTTGCTTCATTTGGGGCAAAGCCAAGACAACTCGACCCAGTAACCAGAACTATAAAAGAGGACGGAAGCACCCAAGCTACCTTTTGGTTCGAGGTTGGGGCTGGGGCAGAGGCCAAGGCAGAAATGGAACGCCCTTGGTCAGAAATGAAGAGCGACCCAGAAAGCCCTATTCGATATGTGAGGGCGGCACTAGAGAATAGGGAGACTTTTCTCGGATTGCTCAAGAGATCGGTCGCTGTGAGGGTCGTGCAAACAAAGGGCGGTCAGACTCTACTCATCTCAGAAAACGCAACCTCGGAACAAAGAAGGGCAATCCTAAAGCATTTATGAGCATATCCCTCGAAGAAGAACTAAACTCAGCCTTTGTAGCCCCAGACAAAGAATATATGAGTGAAAAACTTGCCCCCTACACGGAGGGCTCAAGGTTGCTCCTTTTGCAAGTAAGGGACGACAACGACTCCTCGATCTACTTTATATGGTCGTTCATCTATATGCACATCCAAATTGCCAAGAGTAGGAAAGAGGCGATCAAACTGGCTTGGAATCGGGACTTGTTTCGTGAGAAGATTATGGACTTTATTGATGGCAAGACAGAAGCAGATCGAGATGCGGCCACAAATATAGTCTCTAATATGATCGAAGAAGCAAGCAAAGGCAGGGTTGAAATAATCCCAACACCTAATAGCCCAGACTTGGGAAACGCCTAACGCCAGCGGCAACTGCAAGTTTCGTCTTTCCGCTGGCAGAAAAAACAGGATGGGACATAGATTATATTCTGTGGCAGATTCCATTAAGTCTGCTAATTCAAGCTACTCACGCTTTCCTTTGGTCGTCTGGAGCAAAATGCAGAAGGCTTACTAGCTCCCAAGGCGAAGATAGGCTAGAACTTGAAAAGCTACTAGGCTTAACATAAGAGCAATAATATGATGTCTATTGAACTACTGAACCACGATAAGTTTGTTCTAAGACTCCAACAATACCAAGATGCCTCAAGAAAAAATATGGCTAGAGTTATCAATGACAAATTGGGCGATGTTGCGGTTACAGCAATAGGAACAACATACCGAACCAATACCGCCAAGATTGCGTCTGAAATTCAACGAGTGGAAGGGCAAATTGTTACTAGAAAGGTATTCAAGCCATTTGGACTTACAAAATCTGGCAAGGTTAAGAAGCGCAAGATTGGTGAATATGCATTTGGATACAAGGCGAAATCAGTAAGCTATGCCGGAACATATAAGCTAGTGAATTGGCTATTGAAAAACCGAGGACTGCCAACACTAGGAAAGACTAAGGAGGGCGTTGGTGGGCTTGGGATGGGGGGAGGAAAGCCCGGAACGATTGGGGCGTTGGCAAGAAGGCTGGTTGCCGGAAGGAAGCGATCAATAAATTATATACGCAACGGATGGGCGGCGGCGGCAGCGGTCTTTGGCAAGAGGGCAAAACTAACTAGGGGTGATTACAGCGAAGAAGCCATCAAAAGACTAGGTGGAGGAACAAAGGCAGAAAGCGACAAGGCGAGAATGGAGGGGATGATCTTTAACCGTGCGGGGGATTTAGACACAAGATACTACCCAGTAAGGAAACGAGCGATCTCTGGGGCAGTTGCGGTAGGAAAACCCGGACTAGAGGAGGCAGTCGAAAAGGTTATGGCAGATATGGCCGTCTACCTTGCACGCAAAAACAAAGAGTCAAGTGACAAACTGAAATTGTAATATGGCAGACGCAACCCAAGAACTAATGCTCCGAGTCCGAGGGGACAATAGCGGAGTAGATAAGGCCATAGACGGAACAAGGCAATCCCTTGGTCGGCTAGGTGTAAGCACAGAGAAAGCTAATCGTGCCGTTAGGAGTTTGGCCTCTGTTTTGAGGGATGGACAAGACCCAGCCCTCGCCTTGGCTGGTTCGCTAGACAGTCTAGCTAGATCGTTGGGATTAAGCCTTGGAGCTTCTATTGCGGTTGTGGGCGTTGTGGAGGTTATAAAGTCATTCATCAAAAACGCTGATGATATGAACAAATCCACAGAGTCACTTAATAACGCCCTATCAAACTTTCGCTCCCAAGCCACAAACCTAAACCTTGATGGGGCTATCGCCCAGATTCGTAGCCTTACAAAAGAATTGGATGCGGCACAAAAGATTGGAAGTAGTGGAACGGCAGACAAGTTCTTCGCAACTATTGGAGACGCTTTCTTTGGTGGGGCGCAGATGAAATCAGACATCGCCCAGCAAGGGGCAAGGCAGGCAATTAAGAGCGCAACCGCCATAGCAGAGCAATCGATTGTGGAGCAGGGCAGACTGCAAATCTTAAAACTAACCAACAAGGTTGAGTTCGATAGACTAGCTATTTCAAAAAGATACAACACAGAGATTCAAAAGGCGCAAGAGATAGGCTTGAGCCAGCTTTCAATCCGTGAACTAGAATTTCAAAGAGCAATCGACCTTGAGCAAGTAGATATTGCGGCGGCCAAAGAAATGCAATTACAGCTTGCAAAAGAGGATGAGGAAAGAGCAAAGCTAGCTGAAAAAGAAACTGCAAGGCAAGAGGAGCAACAAAGAACAGATCAAAAATTGCACGATGAAAGAATGAGGCAGATTCAAAAGGAGACAGACGCAAGAGAAAAATATATTAGGGGTGGATTTGAAGGCTCTGGTAGTCTCCTTGACAAAATATCCGAAGCCGCAAAAAGGCGAGGCCGTCCAGATATCGTAAGAAACATTGAAGCCGAGAGGGCAAGTCAGCTTAAACAAACTGATGTAGCTCTTTTGGGCAGGCTTGGACAGCCAACTGGTGAGAGGGGATTGATGGGCTTTGAAAGGGGTCAAATAGAAAGACAACGAATCACCTCTTTTGCTGGTATGGAGGGCGAGAATCAGAGACAACAGAACGCAACCCTTTTCCAGCAAGTTGATTCAGTAAGAATGTTAATGGTGAACATTCTGCAAGTAATAAACAACAAGCTGGGGGTTCCAATTTTGAGGAGTGCAAATTAATGAGCGCATTGATTGTTGGTTCATCTCTTGCTAGCGGTCAGAAAGTATTGAGGAAATCTCAAAGCTCAAGCGAGGTCGATGGGCTGGTTACAATTACAGAAACATACGCAATCCGCACAGAAGATGCTGGTAGTCTTGAACCAGATCGCAATACCAGTCACGCCAGCTTCTCTACTGCCAGCGTAAAGTATGCTCGGATGCTTGTTGAAACGACAAGGGTAGAGCCTATGGATGGAGGAGTTTCAAATCTTATCGTGAATTATGTTGGCCTAGACTACGCCTCTGGATTACCACCAGCCTATATCACCGTAGTTGGGCAACCCGGCGTGGGCGTGTTTGGTGCAGATGCGTCGGTTGTGGTGAAATATGTCAGCCAAGATTCATTATTTGATACACTAAAGGGGCAGGTTCTAAATCTTGCGATCGGAGGCTCTAATCTTATTTTGCCAACAAAAAGACTAATGCCAACAAGCATTAACGGAACTGCAATGCCTCCAAATCCGAGGCAAAGAGAATACAGGAGAAATGCAACTTTAACCGAATCTATTGCCGCATCCGCAGGACTTAATAACGGAGTTTTATTCTCTGGATCAATATCATATTATGCTCCAACTATTGAATGGATTTATGCCGGATATGTACAGACTGGAATTAGTTTTGCTCGGCGGGGGTCATTTAATCAAATTGAGGAACAATTTACGGAATACTTTAAGGGCACAGATGCCTTTTACACAACCGACGGACTTATTAATCTCAATAAAGTACAATCATTCAACAGGGGCTATAACTTCCCCTTTTAAGCAATGCCACTCCTACCGCAATCAGTTAGTCGGCCACTACGCAAACTTAACCCGACTCCGGCTGGGGTCGGGATTGGTGCGGAATATATAAATAGCATTATAGATAGGATTGAAGATTTGGTTTTAACAGTCCAATCACAAAAGCCAGTAGCAGGCAATAATATCCAAGTTAACTACACGGCTCAAGGGGCAGTCATTAACGCAGTCACACAATGATTGCGCCTAAAATCCCGCTAGTAAGGAATGGGCAAATCCTGTCGACCGATCTAGTTAACTCTATGATCGGCAGAATTGAATATGCGGCTGATCTGTTGCGCCAATACAAGCTAATTGCTGGCGACGAAATGTATGTCGAGCCACACTTTGATGGGACTAGGGTTTCCTATTTCTATCCAGTAGCAGGCGGGGCAACGCCTCGTGGCTCACAAATAACAATCCCAAAATATCCAATAGTTCAAAGACCCCTTTCTCCCACCGATGGCCGATACAATGCACAAGTTCTGCTACAAGACTACAAACCCGGCAACGAGCCGGAAACAGCAACAAGGGATTATTGGCAACCATTTATTGATGGAGTTCCGTTTGACTCGTCAGATTTAGTGTATCCACCCGGTTCTTATTTAAAATGGACTGTATCTGGAGTTAGTGGTGCTTTGGCATTAGTGCCATTTATAGCCTTTTACGCAACGCCGGGCTATCCTGCGTACTTTCTTCTGCCCTTACCGGCGGGCGTTTCATTTCAACTTATAGATTTTTATTTTGGCCCTGCGCCCGCTACTCCTGAAAGACCGTACTACCCCACGGGCACATCATTTTCCATTGTCTCTAGCCCTTTTTCTTAATTGACACACACCCCACCTAAATGGCCTCTACACTAGACCTATACATCGACACCGCCTCTGGAAGTCTTGTAGATGGCGGGAGTGTGGTTGGGGGCGCATTGCCGACATTAACTCGCAACGACACCTACACGCTCCGCTTGCGCTTGCTTGAGAAACAGCCTAACGGCTCACTAAACGACATTGATCTGTCGAGCTCCTCCCTTAAGGCCGCCATCGGAAACATCGAGGAAGCTCCCTCTGCCGGGTCGTTTAAGCTAAACATCAACGGAATTACATCGTCAGCTATACCATTCAACGCCACCGCAATTTCTGTCTATAACGCCATCTCAAACAATGTGTCCACGGTTGCCCTTTACGGAAACGAATCTTTTGGCTCATATCTCTTAACCGCCACTCAGCCCAATACGGCGATGTCGTTTGGTTCGGATGCTTTTACTCTTTTCCCAACTAGCTCGGTGTTGGTGGGAACACGCAGATTCCCAGCCGCCAGCATTGAGGCACAGCAAGTGGTTAAACTCGTGCGTAATCCTATTGTTTATGCCGACACCTTTACAACCGCACCCACAACTGGTGAAATTGTCCTTACAAAATTACAAGATGGGTCTGCCACCCAAAATGAAACTTACGAGTTAACAGTCGGGCCAAGGGTCTTAGGTGGTTCTTATGCTTTGGCGTTTGGTGCAAATTCTACCACCGCCATACAGCTTTTTACAACTGCTGTTTCCGTACAAGCGGCGATCAGCTCTGGCATCAATACGATTACATCTAACTGCTCGGTCGCTGATAATGGAAAGTTGGGTTACATCATATCTTTTACTGGTCGTTTTGCGTTAACAAATATAACCACAGCACTAACGCTAGATTCTACTGGCGTTAATTTTATTCCATTCCAACAAACCACCCTCACCATCAACACGGCAGAGGTCGAGGATGCGTTTGCGGATTCTGGTGAAAGCACCATTACGCCTACGCTCGAAATTGAACTTACTGAAAGCGGAACGCCCAAGACGGTTTTCCAAGGAAATGTCACACTACGCAAAGATTTAATTACGGCAGGAAGCGCCGTTCCGGGCAACCAAGCCGCTTATTACACAAAAGCAGAAACTAATTCCAATTTTGTCTCAAAATCCAGCCCGCAATCTAACACCAATGTAGTATCTGGTTTAATAAATGTTGGACTGTTCGCTTCATCTGCGACTTACGGCGTGCTTCCGCAATCCACAGAAACCATTAATGTAACAACGTCATTAAACTTTGGCTCTGTTGGAGCTAATTCTAGCACATCTATAACGGTCGCTATGAGTGGGGCAAATATAAATGATTTGGTATTGCTTGGACTTCCAAACGCAATTTCGGAGGGATTAACATTCTTTGGCCATGTAGTTGATGCCAATCAAGTTCACGTGGATGCAGTCAACGCAACCAATGCAAGCAAAACCCAGTCTGCTGTGACTTTCCGAATTGCCGTAATTGGCTACTAGCCTTTGACACCCACCCCCTTCTTATGAACACACTCCTATCCTTCGTTCAGACACAAGACTTGTTTGCTTGGCTTGGAGCATTGACCGCCCTTCTGACTGCGGCGATTGCTGTTTGTGCATTGATTCCCGGTGACGAGCCGGAGGCCACCCTCACCAAAATCGTTTCATTCCTCTCGAAGTTTTCTAGGAAATAACAATGTGGGAGGCCGTTCTCGCCTCGCTCGCTGGTCTAATTGGAATCATTGCTTGGTGGACGAAGAACCGAGCCAAGACAAGAAAAGAACGAGACGATGAAGAAATTGCTTACAATCGCCGCCTGCGAGATGCGGAAGTGGATTCTTGGATTCACCGCAACTAGCGTTCTCCTTTGTGGGTGTGTAACAACCCGCCCTTACGACCTTGGCCAAGTCCCGAACCAAGATTCAATTACCGACTTCATTATGCGGTGGGACAAGCTCGACCGAACCAAATCAACCCCAGAAGAATACAGACAGCTTTTTGGGCAATCGCTCAAAACGATTTCTCGACTCGTGGAAGAGAATGAACGACTCCGAAAGAGGCTCGATCAATGACGATTCGGGAGGCGGTGGAAAGGTCAAGAAGCCACATAGAAAAGTGTGAGCCTAGTTTTGGCAAGAGGGTAGGGGCTTGGTATAGCGAGTTGATGAGCAAAAAGATTCCGGTGCTGATCTATTGTTCGGTGCGTACCCCTCAAGAGCAAGAGGAACTATACGCCCAAGGACGGACAAAAGCTGGGAGGAAAGTCACAAACGCTCGTGGAATACCACCGCAATCGCTCCACATTGACCTAGGTAAAGGCTCTCACGCCATTGACTATGTTCCCCTTGCCCAAACTCCCAGCGGTGATCTAGTGACCTCTTGGGACGATGACCAAGGCTATTCAATCACCCGCAAGATTGCGGAGAAGCACGGCCTTCGTGGATTGGATTGGGAACAGCCCCATCTTGAGGATGCAAATATCTCTGGATGGAGAGAGCTTGTCTCTCCACAAAAGCAAGAGGTGAACAATCAAAAGATTTCCCTAGTCAGTAAGCGTCCGTGGTCTAGTCGTTAATGGATGACATCAGAGCAGGGAGTGGAGAAAACAGAAGAGAAAGTTTTTACAAAGAAGCACGATCTCCATCTTACTACTTTGCAAATGGCGGCGGTCGAATCGATGGAGAGGAAATATAAAAAGGGAGTCGTAGAAAATTCTGGAACTAAATTATGGGAGATGCCAACCGCTCGCTTGGTTGAAGAATCCATAGCCGAAGCAACAGATCAAATGGTATATCTCCTCACCCTTCGACAGCAAATGCATATTGTGATGGAGCTTGCAAGGGACGGATGCACAGACGAGACATTGACAAATCCCAGAGCAAGAGAGTGTTGTAATTTAATTTACACAACTTTAACTGGTCAATCTAAACCTCAATTATGAAGCCAATTAAGTTTGTCGCTTGTGGAGATATCCACGGTGACGAACAAGACGCTCCCTCGGTAAAGGCTCTGCTCGCTTTTACAAAGGAATACATCGGCAAGGATGGTGGGCTTGTGGTCTGCATCGGCGATCTCTGGGATTTTAGGGCAATCAGAAAAGGGGCGGGCGATGAGGAGCAGGCATCGAGCTTGCAAAAGGATTGGGACGCAGGGGAGGAGTTCATTCGAGAGTTCTTTAAGTTCGGCGATGAGAGAATCTTTTTAAGAGGCAACCACGATGAACGGATTTTTGATATGGCTAGTAACAGCCGAAGTGGTTTGGCTCGTGACTACGCCAACGATGGGATAGAGAACATCGAATTGATTATGAAGGAAACCAAGGCGAGGATGTTCCCCTATGATTCTGTGGGTGGAATCTACAAGTGCGGCGGGCTTTCCTTTGTTCACGGCTATGGCCACGCTATGCACAGCGGGAAGCAACACGCAGACGCTTACGGCGATGTTATTTTTGGGCATACGCACGCCATCGATTATTTTAGAAGCGTATCCATCGACCCTCGGACTGGATACAATATTGGATGCCTATGCAACAAGACCCCAGAATATAACCGAGGCCAACTCCGCAGACTCCGCTGGCAACACGGCTGGGCGTTCGGAGCAATCTACCCAGACAAGACACACGAAGTTTTTCAAGCAAGGCAGAGGGGCAATAAGTTTTATTTACCGACTGACATAAAAGCGTTTTAATTATGAATGCAAAAAATCCTTGGCAGAAACTTTTATCGGAACACATCAAAGACAAGTTTGCTCCACCCCAGCCGGCGGGATATTATACGAGGGAACAAGTCAGTAAGTTGTGGCAGAAATCAATGAACACAACCTCACGGATGCTCAATCAAATGCTCGAACAAAAGAAAGTGGAGATGAAAAGACATCCCTTTATTGTTGCCAGAAAAGATCATCGTGTAATTCGCAACCTTAAAATCTTTAAGATTCTCCCCACAAAGCACCCCCATAAGTAGCGTGGTTATAGGGACTTACGAACAATCGTCAAAATAAGATAAATAAACCCTTTACAACTTGGGGGAGTGTGATAGGGTGTGGATATGCAAATAACCACAGTAACACCGACGGAAACCCAGAAGAAAATAACCCTTGCAACACTAAAGAGCTTTATTCGTAAGAATGCGGATTCACTTTTCTGCAAGACTCGCTCAAGATTTGATGGAATGACCGATTCTATTGAGCAGGTCGAGGACTTCTTCGGAAGTGTTAGCGCAGAGAAAGCATTAGGACTTCAAGGCGTCTACATAGTCGGAGGCTCCAGAGACCGCTTCCGGCATTTTGAAGACGAATCTTTTATAGGGATAGAGGTTTCAAATTGTTGCGGACGGGGGATATTGGCGGTTAAAAAATAACCCCAACCAAGAAAGAACCCGAACTAATGAACAACCCACAAGCCCTCAACCAAATACAAGCTATGAGAAAAATCCTCGATGCAGTCATTGACGCAGTAAAGGCAAGCCCAATGGGAACACCGGCGGGCTCTTTATATGCAGTTCTTATGACTCAAGGATGCTCCCTCAATCAGTTTGAAGCAATAATCGGAGCATTATGCAAGGCCGGGAAAATACGAAAAGAGGGACACCTCCTTTTTGCCTAACCCAACCCCAACAAAAGAAAGAACCAGAGGAGGAAAGCAAATGAAACAAAGAAACAAAGCAACAGACAAAAAGACAACGCTCAAAAGCAACCTACCAAAAGGCTTCAAAAAGGCGATGAAAGATAAGCTCGCCGAAAAAAGAATCTCTAGGGAATGGATGAACAAACACCTAGTCATCATATAAAGAAAGGACAATTAAACATAATGAAACACAAGAAACAGACAAATGAAAGACCAAGATGGCTTGTGGCAGTTAGGGCAAAGAACCCACGCAAAAAGAATGAAATATTTGGATTCCTGAATAAGCGAGGGGCGGTTGCATTCATAAAAGACATATCAAAGATGGGCAAAGTGTGGATGCTTGCCGATGCGGGAAGGGGGAAAGCTTAATGAAAATACTAGAACGCATATCAACACCAACCCGGTGCTACACCAAATTCGATGACGAGGGATTTGTGGGCAAGGGAATCAAAATCCGTACTTGGGAAGCTCGAGTGCAAGAACTCGAAAACCTTGGAGCGGATAGGAGCGATGCCCAAGCGGTCATCGATGCCGAGGACATCGTGAATCGGGGAATGCAAGCAGAGACGTTTGCCTTTTCGATGCAGTGGAATCGACAGAAACGGCTAGACAAGGCGAGACAAACAATGACAAACAATATTAACAAGAAAGGACAAAACTAAATGAACAAAATCCTCATAGCTTATATCATCGGCCTAATCGTTGGTGCTGGCTCAACCCTCTATATAGTTGAACATCTCCTCAATTAATCCTTTACAACTCCAAATCGAAATCCTAGAACAAATCAAATGACATCCTTCCCCCTCCCCGCAAGACCGCAAGCCTCCGCAGTTCCAGCATCCCACATCGAGTTCAAAAAAGAAACAGCCATCGAGGGCAAGCTCAACGGATGGAGGGGCTGGTTCGACCAAGAAACCAAGCAGGGCTACAACCGCCACGGCAAGTTCGCCTTGAACCACAACCTAATGGCCGAGAGGATTCTTGGTGCTGGAATCAAACCTCGGTTTGTAGATTGCGAGATTATGGGACAACGCACCAAGACTGGCAAAGGAACTATTGTGGTGATGGATGCGTTCGAACCGGCCAATCCCAAGCCTTACGCAGAGCGGATGAAGGAGATCGAACACTTGGAAGCCGTCACATTTGATTTGCAACCCAACAAACTCCTCCGCTTTGTCCGTCTCGCCCACCACAAGATCAATGCAATCTGGGAGGAGATGAACTATCAGAACAACAAGGCTGGGGAAGTTATCTGGGAGGGCTTCGTGATGAAGGCTCTGGACGATGGCAAATATCCTTACATCACCAACCCCAACTACTGCTCGCCCTCGTGGAAGAAGCAACGGATACGCTGGTGATTATTTTTCTCGTAGTTTTCTTTGGTCTTTTGATTCTGCAAGGCGTGAGGATATTCGCAAAGCATATCGACCAGCAGAATTACGAACGCAGGAAGTTTTATTTATTTGTTGCCGCCGAGTTGGACAAGATGGACAAGATCGTCGCCGAGGGCAACCAGCCCAAGAAACCAAAAGAACCGGAGCTATTGTTGCCCACAAAGAACTGGGTGGGGAGAAACTAGAATGAAGATGACCCCATCAGCCAAGTTTGAACTTCTATGGAGAAGCCTTGGTGGTGGGGAGCTAAAGAAAGAATATAAGTTTGCCGTGGGCAGAAGGTTTAGATTCGATTACTATGTGGACTTATTAACCTCTGGCATCGCTATCGAGCTAGAGGGGGGGGTATGGACGAGGGGCAGGCACACCAGACCCTCCGGATTCCTCAACGATATGGAAAAATACAACCTCGCCGCATCGATGGACATCCTAGTTTTCCGCATTCCCTCCCACGATATATCAGCCAAGTGGCTTTCCCCGATAATCAAAACCATAAAAGAAAGGACAAAAAAATGAGTGAAGAAATGCCTACATTCTGGCATCAAGAACCAGACAAGAAAAAATTACCAAATGAAACTACGGATGAATGGGTAGTAAGAGTTTTTGGGGCGTTCCCCGATACAGAGTTCGATAGCCGTAATGATTTTAGATTTTTGAACTTACCTAAGACACAGAAAGAAAATGCCGAAGGCTTCGGCGTATTCGATGACGGACAACACAAACAATAAACAATAGGAGAAACAACCAAATGAATGAACAGATAGTATTAAAGAATGACCACGGACTGGGCCACTCTAACGGAGTGCAAAACTATATGCGACAAGCTACGGATGTAGCTGGAGTATGTAGGGCAATCGTAATGGAGACCGCCCAGCAGATAGGCAAAGGCGATAAGAAGTATGTGCGTGTCGAGGGATGGCAATCCATCGCAGTCGCTCACGGATGCGTTGCCTCTGCCCGAGATGTGGAGAGGCTCGAAGATGGCTATCGTTGCATCGGTGAGGTGAAACGAATGGACAACGGCCAAGTGATCTCCCAAGCCGAGGGGTTTCTGGGAGATGACGAGCCGATGTGGTCTAACCGCCCCACCTATGCTAAAAGGGCTATGTGCCAGACCAGAGCAATCAGTAGGGCTTGTCGCTCTGCCTTTGCCCATATCGTAGTCCTAATCGATAAGAGTTTATCGACCACCCCAGCCGAGGAAGTTCCTTATGGGGGATTTCAAGACATCAACACGGAGAAGTTTGAGGAAGCACCCAAGGCCGAACCCGCCAAGATAAGTAAAGCAGACCTAGCAGATATCACGGCCAAGCTCAACTCTCCTAATAAAACCAACGGCACAGAGCCGAGGGATATGGAATTGAAGTTTGGTAAGTATAAAGGCTCTACCCTTCGTCAGATCGCCGCCTTTGGTGAGAAGGGCTTGGACTACTTGGACTGGTTGAGCAAACAAGAACTCAAACCCGGCAAGGACGGCCAACCATATAAGAACGACATCATACGCAACGAAATCATCCAAGAGATTCTTTTGGAGAGCGAGGCGTTAAGTAAAGGAACACCCGATGAAATCCCATTCTGAACTTATCCAAG
>Ga0114966_10003043_pt1 | contig 14863 bp, 9 predicted proteins | sample M_130207_XF_Meta_FD_87029 | JGI IMG/M metagenome (GOLD analysis project Ga0114966, IMG submission 87029) | Freshwater microbial communities from Lake Montjoie, Canada to study carbon cycling - M_130207_XF_MetaG | ecosystem: Environmental > Aquatic > Freshwater > Lake | place: Lake Montjoie... | reverse complement strand
TTTGTTGCGGGTTTGCCTTATGATTTAGATGATGCAGAATTAGAGGAAATTTTCGAAAAATTTGGTCCCGTTGTTACTGCTAAAGTTGCTCTAGATAAAGAAACAGGTAAAAGTGAAGTTTTTGCATTTATTGAAATGGAAAATAGGCAAGATGGTCTTGATGCCATAGAGCATTTGAATGATGTTTCTCTTGGTAAAAAACCATTAGTGGTAAAAGAGGCAGAAGAGAGAGCCGCTGCTCCAAGACCTGGAGGATTTTCTCCAAATAGAAATTTTACTAAAAGAGATAGATAACTGCTAATTCTTTTTCAGAAATCTTTATGATAGATATCTTTTCGTAATTCAAGCTGTCCTTTTTGATCTACCCAGGCTGTATAATAAGTAATTCTTATTGGTATTGGATTTTTCAATGGGATAAATTTTTCTGCTTTGTTGTTCATCATTTCATTCATTTTATCCTCATTGAAATTGCTATCATTTCTAAGTATGTATAAGGCTAATTTTTTTGCTTCTTCTATTCGTATGCAACCATGACTAAATGTTCGAATCTCCTGATTAAACAAACTTTTAATTGGAGTGTCATGTAAATAAATATTATATTGATTAGGGAAAAGAAATTTTATCAATCCTAGTGGATTATCTAGTCCTGGTCTTTGCCTTAATTTATCACCTACCCATTCCATGTTATGGCTTTTAAGATAATGTGCATTTCTCTTGGTCATTGGAATAATTTCTTTGGTTAATATGCTGTTTGGTATATTCCAATAAGGACTGAAAACTATGTATTCAACATCGTCATTAAATGAAACCGTGGGTGTTATTGATTTCCCTACGATAACTTTCATGTTGAATTTTATTTGTCCATTTTCATAAACATGTAAAATAAATTCTGGGATATTTACTATAAAAATATTTTTATATTGTTGAGTATTTAATTTGTTTAGTCTGTCAATATTTATTTTTATTTGATCAATAATTGATTGAATAGGCCTGTTTAGTTCAACTATGAAATTTGAACTGATTTTTCCTGTTAACTTCATACCATGCCTTTCTTGAAATGATATGATTGCATCGTATAATGATGAGTCAAATTTGTTGGAGTTATTATTTAACTTCATATCACCCAGTAAGAATAAATTATTTTTTATAATTCTTACTGCTGAAGAAGTGTCTCTCAATGCTATTTTTAAATGTATATTTTTAATTTTTTGAAAACTGCCCATTTTAGCTATTTCATTATATCGGGCAAGGTATTTCTGTAGCATGGTTGCCTCCTGATTTAATGTGTCATTTTTTGGATAGTAAAATGATGCAGCATTACTAATATTTGATTTTTTTGAAAGGAGGGATAAATTTAAAAATGATATTACGAATAGGAATAATAAAATGAACTGGCTTGTATAAAAATCGAGTTTTCTCATGTTCTATTTATGAATAAATAAGGATACATTAACTCAATCAATATAGCGGTAATATTTAAGTATACGAGTAATTTCAATTACTTGCTTTTCTGTTTTATATTACAATATTTTTATAAATTTATTTCAATGCAACAGCAATTTTAGCGGCTAGCGTGGCATTATTTATGATTAGAGAAATATTCGCATCAAGGCTTTCTCCATTAGAATGTGTTGCAATATATTTTAATAAAAATGGAGTAACCTCTTTCCCTGTAATACTTAACATCTCAGCTTCTGCTAATGCTGATATGATATATTTTTCAATTAATTCAGGATCTACTTCTTTGTTACTTGGCAATGGGTTTGCAATTAATACAGTGCCTTTTAACCCTAAATCCCATTTTGTGTTACACACTTTGGCAATTTCATTAACGTGATCAATTCTTAAAGGGGAATTAAATCCGCTTTTGCTTGAATAAAAACTTGGGAATTCATCCTGGCCATATGTAATTACCGGAATGCCCATTGTTTCTAAATATTCTAGTGTTAAGCCTATATCTAAAATAGATTTTACTCCTGCTGAAACTACCGCCACATTCGTATTGGACATTTCAGTTAAATCAGCAGAAATATCCATGCTGTCTTGAGCTCCTCTATGAACTCCACCAATACCTCCAGTGGCAAATATTTTTATCCCCGCATTAGCAGCAATTCGCATGGTTGCGGCAACTGTAGTAGCACCAGGAATTTTATTAGTAATGACATAAGGCATATCCCTTAAACTTACTTTCCAAATGTTTTTTTCTTTGCCAAAATAATTTAATTCGTCGGTCGAAAGACCTACTAAACATTTCCCATTCATAATTGCAATAGTAGCAGGAATGGCTCCTTCTTTTCTTACAGCTTCTTCAACAGCTAGCGCTGTTTCGATATTTTTTGGCCATGGCATACCATGAGAAATAATGGTAGATTCAAGGGCAACAATTGGTTGATTGTTGTTAATGGCCTCTTTAACTTCAGGTAGTATTTGTAAATAATTATTGAGCATGTGGATAATATTTTTTAACGGTCTCGAAAAGAATATTTTTATTAATGTTGTTTTTCACAGCTCCTTTTATCTGCAACACTTCTAATGCAAGTGTATGTCCTAATTTCAAACAATCAGTTGGGTTCTCTTTTTCTAAAAACCCACAAATCCATCCTGCTAATGCAGCATCTCCGGCACCAGTACTATCTACTATTTTAATTGGGGGGGCATGCAATTCTATGGTATGCTCTTTAGAATAAATAGTTGATCCTTTATCTCCCTTTCTTACCCATATAAATTTTATTCCCCTATCCAATAATTCTTTAATGGAATCCTTTTCATTTGTATGATGCTCAATACATAATGAAGGAAGTTCGTTTTCATTAGGGGTAACCATAAAAACAGCATTCATATTCAGTTTTGAAATTTTTCTTGCTTTTACTACAGAAACGGGCTCGATAATTAAGGGAATATTTTGTTTATTGGATAAGTCAATCAACCATTGTAGTGACTCTATTTCAATATTGGTATCAGTGATAATTAATTCAGCAGCATGCAACGTTTCTCTTTTTGTTTCAAGAAAATAAGGAGTACAATACTTCGGACAAATATCTACACATGCTGCGGTAAACAAAGAGCCATCCATATTCAAAATAGATACATATCTTCCGGTAGCATCATCTACTTTTAAGGAATGGTTTATTTTTATGCCTTTTTTGATAAATTCATCTTCGATCCAGTTGCCTTCAACATCATTCCCAATAACAGTTAAATAATTAATATCATAATCAAATAGGGCAAGGTGTTGAGATATATTGCTAATTACACCCCCAATATTTTTTTGTAACGTAGCAGGGTTTGAAGTTTCAGGAATGACATTTTCATGACAGAAATATAATTCATCAATCAATGCAGAACCAATACAAAAAATTGATTTTTTCATCAGGCAAAGATAGAAAATCATCTCTTCGTTAGATAAAGTATTTATTATGGATAATTAAAACATCAAAAAACCTCAGATAGACTGAGGTTTTAATAGGACTCTATTTTGTTAATTCATCAATTAGGGTTTTAAAAAGTGTAGAGGCCTTTCATTTTTTCATTAGATTAGTTTGGATTAGTTTTGATAATTTGGTTTTAATAGGATTTGGATGTTAGTTTTCATGACGGATAAATAACGAACTTGGGTATTGGTTTGTAATATAGACGAATAAATAAGGTAATTATTTTGTAGTTTCTAAGCCAATTGAATAAAGAAGTATTTTCTATGGTATTACATAAGTAATTACACGTATAAGAGAGTTGAAAATATTAAATTTATATATACCAGGGTGTTTTTTTATTGAATGATACAGATATGCTGTCACCTGTTTTTATATCTAGATCAAATGACAATGCGGTGAGTTTATTCCCCTCTATTTTAAAATCTATAATTAAATGATTTCCGTTAAAATAGGTTTTATCAACCTTTGTATTAATAGAAAATTTGGCTGAATGATTAATGGTTAAATATTCAGGACGGCAGAATAGCCTTTTATTTCCAGGCTGAAATTGAGGTATAATTTTCTCGAATATATTTTTATAGCTATTATCGTATAAATCGAAATCACCCATCAATCCTGCACAATATTCATTAATTGGATAGTGGTATAATTCAAGCGGTGATCCACTTTGTATAATTCGACCTTGTTGTAGGATGAAAATTCTATCAGCCCATGAAAGTAAATCTTTAGCATCATGAGATACAATAATACTGCTTATTTTTAATTTATCTGAAATTTCATGCAAAACAAATTTCATCATTTGTTTATTGTGTGCATCAAGATTAGAAAAAGGTTCATCTAATAATAATAATGCTGGATTTGACAACAGTTGTTTTGATAATGCTACTCTTTGTTTTTCACCACCCGACAATTCATTTGTTTTCCTATTTAATAAATGTTCTATTTTGCAAATTGAATAAAGTTTGGCGGTTTCTTCATTTGAATATTTATTATTATAGGAAAGGAATTCATGTACATAATAATTGTTAAACAATTCGAAATGTTGACTTAAATAAGCAATTTTTGGATGTCCGGCAATTAATTTTTCATTTGATCCTAACACTTTTTCACCTTCGAAAAATATATGACCTCCATCTGCTTGTTCAAGACCGCTAATCAATTTTAAGAGGTTTGTTTTACCAGATCCAGTTTCTCCCAAAATGCCAATTTTTTCAAATTGTTTTACATTAAAACTTACTTGACTTACTGCAGTTGTATACTTTTGATTTTTAGATAAGTTGATTACCTCTAAAAATTGGTTATATTTATTCATGCTTTTATATGTAAAAGCAAAAATAACTTTATAATAAGTAATTTGCTTCTTTGATAGTATATTTTCTTTTTATGTATTTATATCCTTCATTCCACCATGTTGTAACGAATGATATAATCAAACAAATCAGCAGATCAAATAATGACAGTTTTTCAAGATAAAATAGATTGGTCGCCATTGGAAAATATTGAATGATGAGTATAAAAATCAAAGTAGTCAGTATAATAATAGGAAGTAAATTGTTTTTATATTTTAGTGTTTCAAAAAAGCTATTTTTAAATGATCGATTTGTTAGCGTTAAAAAAATATTAGAAAATAATAAGGTAATGAAGACAGAACCTCTAATGTAATTGAAAGATTTTTCTTGGTTTATAAAATACATTCCAGCAAGCAAACATCCTGTAGTAATTAATAATCCTTGAATAATACTTATTTTCAATTGATTGAAAGATAAAAATGTAGCACTTAATTTTCTAGGTGGTCTTAACATTGTGCCTGCTTCCATTTCTTCGTTTTCGTAAATAATTGAACATGTTGGTCCCATTATTAATTCTAGGAAAATAACATGTACAGGGGTGAAAATATCTTTAAATAAAAAGTGAACAAAAAGAGGTATTAGTACAATTAATATGATAGGTATATGTATTGAAATAATATATTGTATGGCTTTTTTTAAATTATCATATATTTTCCTTCCAATAGCTACCGCATCAATCATATGTCCAAGATTATCGTCAGTAATAATGATAGAGGAAGCATTTTTAGCAACTTCACTTCCTCTAAAACCCATTGATATACCAATATGTGCGGCTTTTAATGCAGGCGCATCGTTGACGCCATCTCCTGTCATTGCCACAATATCACCATTTCTTTTAAGCGCTTCTATTATTTTTAATTTTGCATCTGGAAACATACGTGCAAAAATATTGACAGACTTTATTTTTTCCGCTAATTCATTATTGGTTAATTCATTCACTTCCTTTCCTGTTAGCACAACATTTTCATTCTCTAATCCTATCTGCTTTGCAATTGAAATTGCTGTATCCGGATAATCTCCAGTTATCATTTTGAATTTAATGCCAGCTTTGTTAAAGCTTTGAATAAGTGGCTGTATGTTTTTTTTTGGTGGATCATAAAAAGCAATTAATCCTAGAAATATAAAATCAAATTCTGTTTGATTAGTTGGCCATATATTTGTTGTCCAGTTACTTTTTCCAACTCCTAATACTCTATACCCGTTTTTTGCGTACTTTTTAGTTTGCTCAATTATTATATTTTTTTCTTTTTCTGATAATTTTGTACAATTTAATAATCCTTCTGGCGCTCCTTTGGCTGCAATTATAATATTTGAATTTTTCTTAAAAACATGTGTCATAAATGGAGGTGTTCCACTTAAAGCATACTCGTGTACTTTTTGAAATGATTCACGAATGTCATTTTTTGAATTATTTTCATACATTTCGTGGATTGATTTTTCCATTGGATCATAAGGATTTGTTTCACTACTCCACATAGCATATTCAATAAGTTCGTTTGGTATTTTTAAATTTTTGTTTATTGCATATTCAATATTATTAATTGAATCATATAACAAGGCTATTTGCATTTTATTTTCTGTAATGGTACCTGTTTTATCTGCACAAATAACCGTGGTTGTACCTAGTGTTTCTACATATTGAGGTTGTTTTACAATAATATTATTTTTTTTAAGTAATCGGAAGGCAGCTAATGCCTGAAAACTACTAAAGGCTACGGGAATTTCTTCTGGTAAAATACTCATTGCTAACGTAAGTCCTTTTATAAATGATTGGATAAATTCTTTTGTCTCTATATAATTTATAAGCACCACTAATAAAAAAGCAAAAGATCCAATGTAAACCATATTCTTAACAAGAGATTTTATTTGAATTTGCAAAGGTGTTTTTTTGATATTTATATTTTTAAGAGAAGATCCGATTTTACCAATTTCTGTATTTTTGCCAATTGCGGTTGTTTGGATGATAGCATTTCCATTTGTAACAAGCGTACCTCTGAAAACCATATTTTTAACATTAGCAGGTTTATGAACTGCAAAAGTTTCTCCTGTTAAAATAGACTCATTTACAAAAAAATCATTTGACTGTATCACAAAACCATCTGCAGGTACTATTTCACCCTCTTCCAATAAAAAAATATCATGCATCACAATTTCTTCTATAGTTACTTTTCTTATTTCTTTATTACGAATAACTTTTGATTTTGATGTTGAGGTGTTTTTTAATAAATTAATACTATTTCTACTTCTATATTCCTGAAAAAAAGATATTCCTGAAACGATAAAAATAGAAATTAGCATTATGAATCCTTCATTGATTTTATTTAAACTTAAATACAATGAACAGGCAAATAACAATAAGATAAACATAGGTTCAGAAAATATTTCTTTAATAACCCTAGGAAATATTTTTTCATCATATGAGTCAATGATATTTTCTCCGAATAAAATTCTGTTTTCAATTACTTCTTCATCGCTTAATCCTTCAATTTCTTCTTTATTTTTCATTGTATATTTTAATAGATTTATTGAAATGAATTGATCGAAATGGAGATATCAAAAATTATTATATCCATTTGTATTAACTATGATTTATTATATAGTTCAGTTTGATATGCGTCACGCTTCTCTATAGAATTTAAGTCAATGATTGAAATCATTTTTTGATTATATAATTGTCATTTTACAAAGTAGCATTTGTGAATACTTTTACTCTTGTAAATTATTATTTCATTCACCAAAAAAAATAAACATGAAAAAGATACTTTTAGTAATTCAACTGTCATTTTTTCTATTTTCAAATTCATTTTCTCAAAATTATCAATCGGAAACTACCTCAAAATCAAGTAAAGGATTTGCCGTTGTTTCCGGAGGTGCCGCATTCCCAGTTGGAGTATTTGGAAAAAGAAATGTTCAATTAGCTCCAGAATCAGGATTAGCCAAAACTGGATATAATGTTAATATTAATGGCGGTTATCAAATCCATAAAAATTATGGTATTACGGGTACTGTTTTTTATTCAAGATTTAAACTTGATCAAAATTCAGTTAATAATTTTTTAAATAAAACAACATCAACAGCGTTAAATAATGGGACTGTTGATCATTGGCAATACCTTGGAATTGTAGTTGGACCAATGGGTACATTGCCAATTGGGGATAATTTATTTTTAGATGTAAAAGCTATGGCAGGTGTTGCTCATGCGAATATGCCTGTTGTTAAAATTGATTTAGCCGGATTTCCTGAACCTGTTAATTTAACAAAAGAACATTGGTCGGATGTATTTACCTGGCAAGTAGGAACGGATCTTAGATATAACTTTGCAAAGAATCTATGCTTTTATACAAATGTTGATTATAATTTCATGAAGCCAAGTTGGACAACTGATGCAGAAAATGTTATACAGAAAATGGGCGTTATTGATTTAAATGTTGGGTTAGGAGTAACTTTTTAATATTCAATTATTGACTCATTAAAAATTAAAACACTTGTTTATAATAAACAAGTGTTTTTTATGCTAATCTAGTTTTTATATCGAGATTATTTTCTTTAGCAGTTTTTATTGCTAATTCATAGCCTGCATCTGCATGTCTAATTACACCTATGCCTGGATCGTTTCTTAATACCCTACTTAATCTTTTAGCTGCTTCAATTGTTCCATCAGCAACTATTACCATGCCAGCATGTATACTGTAACCCATTCCCACACCTCCACCATGATGTAATGAAACCCAGCTTGCTCCGCCAGCTGTATTAACAAGTGCATTTAATATTGGCCAATCAGCCACTGCATCACTTCCATCAAGCATGGCTTCTGTTTCTCTATTCGGACTAGCTACTGATCCGGTATCCAAATGATCTCTTCCAATAACGATTGGGGCTTTTACTTTACCATTTTTTACTAATTCATTAAATGCCAAGCCCGCTTTTTCTCTATCCCCTTGACCGATCCAGCATATACGTGCCGGTAAACCTTGAAAAGAAATTTTTTCTTTGGCTAATTTCATCCATCGTATCATTCCTTCATTTTCGGGAAATAATTGCATCATTAATTTGTCTGTAACATCTATATCATCCGGATCTCCGCTTAATGCAGCCCATCTGAAAGGGCCTTTACCCTCGCAAAATAATGGCCTGATATAAGCAGGCACAAATCCTGGGAAATCAAATGCATTTTCTAAACCTCTTTCTTTAGCTCGAGCGCGAATATTATTTCCATAATCAAAAGTGATGGCTCCTCTTTTTTGTAATTCTAACATCAATTTTACATGCAGTCGCATGCTTTCATAACTCATGTTGATGTATTCATCTGGGTTAATTTCTCTAAGCTTATTGGCTTCTTCATTTGTTAAATGATGTGGTATATAGCCTATTAATGGATCATGAGCACTTGTTTGATCTGTTAATGTATCTGGAATAATATTTCTTTCAATTAGTCTTTGAAGAAGTTTTACAGCATTGCATAAAACTCCTATACTAATGGCTTTTCTTTCTTTTTTATATTCAATAGCTTTATCAATAGCTAAATCTATGTCAATATATTTTTCATCTAAATATTTTGTTTCAATTCTTTTGTCAATTCTCCACTCTTCTACTTCTGCTACTAATGCAACCCCTTCATTCATGGTAATGGCTAAAGGTTGTGCACCACCCATTCCACCAAGTCCTGCTGTTACATTTAATGTCCCTTTCAAAGTTCCTCCAAAATGAATGTTAGCAGCAGAACCATAAGTTTCATAAGTACCTTGAACAATTCCCTGGCTTCCAATATAGATCCAACTACCGGCAGTCATTTGCCCATACATCATCAACCCTTTTTTTTCTAATTCATCAAAATGTTTCCAATTAGCCCAATTTGGTACCAATTGAGAGTTGCTGATTAAAACCCTTGGAGAGTCTTTGTGTGTTTTAAGAATTCCTACAGGTTTCCCACTTTGAATTAACAAGGTTTCATCTTCTTCTAATACTTTTAGTGCTTTTATTATTAAATCTAAAGATTCGATATTTCTCGCGGCTTTACCTCTTCCACCGTATACGATTAATTCTTCAGGGCGTTCAGCAACATTTGGATCTAAATTATTTAGCAGCATTCTTAATGCAGCTTCTTGAATCCATCCTTTACAATTTAATGTTGTACCTGTTGGTGTTTTATATTTAGCATAATCATATGCTATTGAATTAGAGGACATAGTTAATGTTTATTTTAAATTATTATATTTTATAATTTTTTATAAATTCAATTGATTGAATCATGTCATTGTGCATAATTCTATCTGAATCATTGAATGAAATAACTTTTCTAAAATCATTGATTATTTTTTCTAATTGTTCAGATGTTTTTAAGGGTCTTCTGAATTCAATTGCTTGGATGGCGGTAAGTAATTCTATGGCCAATACTTTTTCTACGTTGTCGATTACTCTTTTACATTTTACAGCGCCATTAGCACCCATACTAACATGATCTTCCTGATTAATACTTGATGGAATTGAATCAACACTGCTTGGTGTGCAAAGTTGTTTATTTTCACTTACAATTCCAGCTGCGGTATATTGAGGTATCATGAATCCAGAATTTAGACCTGGATTTTTTACTAAAAATGGCGGGAGATCTCTTAATCCGCTTATTAATTGATAGGTTCTTCTCTCGCTGATATTGGCAAGTTCACTCATTGCGATTGATAAGAAATCTAAGGTAAGCGCGAGTGGCTGGCCATGAAAATTTCCACCGCTGATAATTAAATCTTCTGCTGGAAAAATATTGGGGTTATCAGTTACAGAATTAATTTCTTTCATGAATACCGATAGAACATAATTAATCGTGTCTAAGGTAGCTCCATGAACCTGAGGGATACATCTAAAGGAATAAGGATCCTGGACTTGTGATTTTGTTTTGTTAGAAATTTCGCTTCCCTGTAATAATATTCTCATTTGTGAAGCAATATTAACTTGTCCAGCATGAGATCTTATTGCATGAATATTTTCATTGAATGGATATGTAACACAATCAAATCCTTCAAAACTGATGGCTGCGATAATATTTGCCCATTGCATTAATCTATCCGCTTTGGTTAAACAGAACATACCATAGGAACTCATAAATTGTGTGCCATTTATTAATGCTAGGCCTTCTTTACTTTGTAATGCAATTGGATCCCAATTATTTTGCTGTAAGGCAGTTGATGATGAAATCTTTACATCATTCATATATACTTCACCCAGGCCTAACAATGGAAGGCTTAAATGGCTTAAAGGGGCAAGATCGCCTGAAGCACCTAATGATCCTTGGGTATAAATGACTGGTAATATATTCTTATTGTACATTGCTACTAGACGTTCTACCGTTTTTGTTTGAACGCCAGAATGACCATAACTTAATGACTTTATTTTTAAGAGCAACATTAATTTCACTATTTCTTTTGGCACTTCATCTCCTAATCCACAAGCATGAGATTTAATTAAATTTTCCTGTAGTACTTCTAATTGTTCTTTGTCAATTTTTACATTTTGCAAAAATCCGAAACCAGTATTTATACCATAATACAATGTGTCATTATCCAACATTTTCTTATCTAAATAATGTCTACAATTGTCAATCTTTTTTATTGACTCATCACTTAATTGTAATGTAGACTCAATAGTCATGTGCTTAAATTGATCAAATTCAATGTCGCTGTTGTTAATAATATATGGTTGCTTGCTCATGGTAATAATAGCTGAAGGTGTTTTTTATTGCCCAAATGTAAGAAAAGGATTTAGAAGATATGTATTTTAAATGCTAGATTTATGCTTCAAAAAAGTATATGAGAAGCATAATTTTATTTTTCGGGATTACTTGTATAGTACATGCAATAAATGCACAATCTGTGGTGCTATTAAATGCTACCGCAAAGTCTTCATTTAGGGGGTTGTCTGTAGTTAATAATAAAATTATTTGGGTTAGTGGCAGTAACGGTACCATAGGTAAAAGCCTTGATGGTGGAATTGTTTGGCATTGGTTTTTGGTGCCGGGCTATGAAAAAACTGATTTTAGAGATATTGAAGCTTTTGATGATAAAAATGCTGTAATAATGGGAATAGATAATCCTGCGGTACTTTTAAAAACAAATAACGGTGGAGAATCCTGGACCCTTGTTTTTCATGATACTACTAAAGGGATGTTTTTAGATGCAATGGATTTTTATGATAATAAACATGGTGTTGTGATTGGGGATCCTATTCAAAACAAATTTTTCAAAGCAATTAGTAGTGATGGAGGAAATACATGGGAATCGGTTTTTCTAAATAATAGACCCTTGGCAGATAGTGCGGAAGCTTGTTTCGCTAGTAGCGGTACAAATATCAAGAAATTAAATAAACGCGAGGATGTTTTTATTTCCGGAGGACTTTCATCTAATTTATTTATTAAAAATAAAAAGATAAAAATACCGATTCTTCAAGGGACTGAAAGTACCGGGTCTAATTCTGTTGCGTATAAAAACAATAAATATTTTATAATAGTTGGAGGAGATTTTAGTAAGAAAAATGATTCGGTTGAAAATATTGCTATTACAAATAATTGCGGTAAATCTTGGATAAAATCAACCATCCCGCCTCATGGATATAGAAGCTGTATTGAACATATAGCAAACAAACATTGGATTACTTGCGGATTAAATGGAGTTGATATATCCAAGGATGATGGGATTTCTTTTTCAAAAATAAGCGATATAGGTTTTCATGTATGCAAAAAAGCAAAGCATGGTGATGCAGTATTTTTTGCTGGTGGCGGAGGTAAAATTGGGAAATTGATTATTCATTAACCTCCAAAAAATCCCTGATATTTCTATCAGGGATGCCTATATAATTGTTGGGTTTGTATTAATTTAAACTTCTAAAGTCTACAGGAACGAGTTTGCTTACTCCTGCTTCTTGCATGGTAACTCCATAAATCACGTCAACAGCACTCATTGTCATTTTATTATGAGTTACAATAATAAACTGAGAGTTCTCGCTAAATTGCTTGATCATATTGGTGAATTTACCAACATTGGCGTCATCTAATGGGGCGTCAACCTCATCTAAAATACAGAACGGTGCAGGTTTTATTAAATAGATGGCAAAAAGTAATGCCGTGGCAGTAAGTGTTTTTTCTCCCCCACTTAATTGACCAATGCTACTAGGTCTTTTACCTTTTGGTTTAGCGATAATGTCAATTCCTGTTTCTGCAAGATTTTCAGGATCTACTAAAATCATGTCAGCGGTATCTTCATCCGTAAATAATGCTTTGAATACTTTTTGGAAATTCTCTCTTGTTTTATTGAAAGTTTCTAAGAATTGTTGATTGGCAGTAGCTTCAACTTCTTGAATTGTTTGCATCAAGCTGTCCTTAGCCGTAACTAAATCGTTTTTTTGTTCGAATATAAATTCATAGCGTTTTTTCATTTCGGTGTAAGCCTCAATTGCTGTTGGATTTACTTCGCCCATGTTTTCGAGGCGTTTTTTCATGCGCTCATTCTTCTCCTGCAATTCCTCAAGAGGCGTTTCTGAAGTTCTTGGTTCATCAATGATGGCATCTAAATCAACTTTGAATTCAACATTTAATCGTTCTTTCATTCCAGCCAATTGCAATTTCAATTCGGTTAATCTGTCCTTAATTTCATTTAAGAGATGATCAATTCCTTCCTTTGATTTTTGTTTCAATCGCAATTCACTTTCTTTTTCACTTAAGATATTCCTTATATTGTAGTATTCTTGATCTAATTCATTTAATTTTTTCTCGTCAGCTTCTTTACTTTTTAATAAAACCAACAAGTCGTTTTCTATTTCTTTTAAACTGTTGGCAGTTTCATCTATGTTATTAGAAGCTTCACCAAGTTGTGAAGTACTGCTTTCAACCTGAATATTCAGGTCATTTAATTGATTTGTTTTAAATTCTAATTCCTGATTAATTGAGGCAATTTTACTTTGCTGCTTTGTAGCTTGAATATTCCCTTCGTTATAATGAGAATTTGCTAAATTATATTGCTGCTCAGCAGAAGAATAATCTTGCTCAACCAATTGCAATTTATTTTGAAGATTTACTAGTTGTTCATTAAAACTTTCTAATTCTTTTCTAGTATCTGCAATTGCGTTATTATTGGCGGATAAATTATTCTTAAATTCTGTAAGTCTATTCTCCGCAATGCTTTCCTGATGATGAAGGTTTTCTATTTTATTTTGAAGTGAAAAAACCAGGTTCGTTAGATCGTTAATTTCTTGTTGAGTTTGCTTTATAGCATTCTCTTTCAGTTGTGTATTAAATGCGATGACTTCGTTATGTCTTTGTTGAATATCGGTTTTTAATGCCTCTACAATTTTACTTTGAATGCCTATTTCTTTAATTAGCTTTTCAAGATTTTTTGCACGTCCAATTTTCTTGCCTTCAAATAAGCCAACACTGCCACCTGTTAGCGAATATTTTCCTTTCAGGTATTTTCCTGATTTTTCCAGAACGATCGCATCATGCGTATCATTAAGTGCATCATCATTCTCAGCAATGAATACATTGCCAAGAAGGTATTGTGCTAATGATGTATACTGTGAATCAATTTCTATAACATCCAATGCCTTTATTGTATTGTTGGGTTGTTTTCCAAGTTCAATATTTGAAAACTTGTCCAACAAGAAAAAGTTAGATTTTCCTTTTTTATTATCGTCTAATAAGTGGATGGCTTGTAACCCTTCTTGCAAGTTGTTTACAACATAGTAATTCAAATAAGGATCAAGCACGTTTTCAACTGCAGCCCTATATTCTTCTTTTACATAGATGATATCAGACAGCAATGGAGCATTGTGATTCCAGTCTTTATTTTTATGAAGAAATTTAACACTTTCTGGATAGCCTTCTAATGAATCAACAAGACTCTTTAGTAAATCATGTTCATTTTTCTTAGCGTCTAATTTTCTATTTTCATCTGCTAAATTATTTCTTAGGCCTTCTAATAAACTTTGCGTTTGGAAAATTTGTTCCTTAGTAAATTCATGTTCATTTTGAAGTTGCTCTAAACTTATTTTGTGTTGATTAAGTTCATTTTCTTTTGAGATTTTTTCTTCTTCAAATTGTTTTAT
>Ga0114966_10003042_pt1 | contig 14865 bp, 16 predicted proteins | sample M_130207_XF_Meta_FD_87029 | JGI IMG/M metagenome (GOLD analysis project Ga0114966, IMG submission 87029) | Freshwater microbial communities from Lake Montjoie, Canada to study carbon cycling - M_130207_XF_MetaG | ecosystem: Environmental > Aquatic > Freshwater > Lake | place: Lake Montjoie... | reverse complement strand
CCTTGAACAATTTGACTAAAGTTTTTTCTATATTGGCATTTTCGGTCGTAAAACTATGCTTAAATCTTTTCTCAAAATCTTTCTCAAATCTATCTAAAACATGTGTAGTATTTGTACAGACTAACTGTAATTCTTGCTTTGACAATTTACACTTTTTTGTTTTAGATTTTGATTTTGTATGGTGTTTCCTTGTAGTCATATATTATATACAAATAAAATATATACAATACAATAGTAAATTAATTATTATAATAGTAAATTAATTATTATAATAGTAAATTAATTATTACCCATCTTGTCCCCTAATTTATTTAGTAAATCTTCACTATAAACCAATTTACCCGACGGCTTATAAGAATTAATTGGGGTATATTTCTTACTATTTTTAATTTGTTCTAAATTTGGATTACCCTTTGCCGACACCTCTTGATATTCACCTTCTTCATCGTCGCCTTTTTCGTCTTCAATCTTTTCACCATATTCATTAATATTAACGCCTGTTTTCTTCTTAATCTCTGTTCTAACATAGGTAGGTACCCAATGGTCCCAAGAAATGAAAATTGTATTGGGGTGAAAATATCGCACTTGAAACCCATTTTTCTGTAAAGTATCCATTACATACGCAATACATGCGCCTTGGTCATATTTAGGAACACCAATAATTATTTCAGGAATTACATACCAGCAAAATCGCTCAGCAGTGCTTTGTTTAGCAGTAGTTTTAATTCGCACATGAATACGGTTAAGAATTTTCTTAAACAATTCTAATTTGTTCACATCTATTTGTCGTTTCTTTTCATACAATTCATCAATGTTGATTTTCTCTGAAAAGTCAGTAAAATTTTCTAAATCAAAAATATTTGCCATTTACATCATTATAAGAAAATAATTTGGTGTTTTGTTTGTATTTGGTTGTGTTTTAATATTTTGTTAGTTACTATCTAAAAATAATTATATATATTGTAATTAATTAATGACAATCAAGCATTTGGTAATTTCTGGGGGAGGTCCAATTGGATTGTCTTATTTGGGAGCAATTGAATATTTATTGGATAATAGCTTTGTAAATATGGAGAATATTGAAAGTATGTATGCTACATCAATTGGGTCCATTATATCTGTTATATTATCTTTAAAATATGATTGTCCGACCATAAGAAAATATGTGATTGAGCGGCCATGGAAAGATGTATTTAAACTATCCGCAAAACAAATAATGGAAACATACACTAACAAAGGTATATATGATATTAAAATAATAGAAAAGACTTTCAAGCCGCTATTAGAAGCAAAAGATTTGTCGATAAATATAACATTGAAGGAGTTTTATGAATATTCTAAAAAGGACATACATTTTTTTGTGTTTGATTTGAACACATATAAAACCGTAGAAATAACGCATACCGAGTATCCTGATTTGCTATTAATAAAAGCAATTTATATGTCTTGTTCATTGCCTGGTATTTTTATTCCTACAATTATGGATGGCAAATGTTTAATTGATGGCGGTCCATTAGCAAATTATCCATTAAACTATTGCTTGCGAGATCACCCCATTAAGGATGAAATACTAGGTTTTAATTTTGTTTATAAGAATGAGGATGGTACTGAATGTTCTGGAAATAATATAATTAATGAAGAGGCGGATATGCTAGACTATATTCTGGCATTGTCATTGAACTCGGTTAATTATATTACGACTAGTATTAAATATGATGATATAGTAAACGTAATTGAATGCTGTTCTAGCACTACAACTCTTACGATTGATAGTATATCGAACACAGTTGGCACCATTGAAGGGCGTCAAGAATTGTATGATAAAGGCATAGAAAACGCCAAACGTTTCCTTCAAACAAAGGAAACGATTGTTGATTGTCATTGTCAAAAAGAACAAGAACATGATTATTGTATATAATATTGAGACCAATACTTCGTAATTTAAAGCACTGTGTTTAGAAACTGGGTTAAGGTATCTTCGGTTGGCTTCGCATCATAATCAATGACCTGATTATCCTTAACCAATTTAATTGTAGGATACCCCTCTACCTTATATTTGTCAAGCATCTCGTCGTTTTCAGCAGACTCCTTGGTACAGTTATACTCAGTAAAATGGACTATATATCCATTAATTTGCTTGCCGTCATATTTATCCTTAACCTTAGTCCATTCAGGTTTTGCCTTTACACAATGAGGACACCAGTCTGCGAAGAAAAACATGATTGTACATGATTTATTTGCGGCCTCCGCTTGAGGTACATTTTCTCTGTTCGCATGAAAAGCCTCTACTGATTTTCCACGGTTAATATATAAATATACTAGCCCAGCAACAAATAATATGGCCAGTCCAATCATTATAATATGTTTTGTTTCTAGCGGTTTGTTGCCTAATACGCCATTAAAGCTGCTGAATTTAGGAAGCATATTTGAAATTTTATCAGTTAAACCAGACATTATATATATTAAAGTAGAATAAATTAGAATATATTTTAAACGAATATAAAGTTTAAATGATATTTTATATAAACCAGACATAATGATTATGAGAGACGCAAACGGGAATTTACACGTAATCAATCGCTGCGATTGTAAAAATGATAAGGTATATTATCAAAAATTGTTTAGTATTCGGGAAAGCTATCTTCCTAAATTCAAGACAGTTGTGTCTAAAATCGCAAATAAAGTAAACTAGTAACATAAACTAAAACCTATTCTAAACTAAAATTTGTATAAATAGCAAAAACAAGCATAAGGTAAAAATATAACTACATGCTATATTTGACTTAATTGGGTTCCAGTTTAGTTCCAAAAATGATATATTAAAATTATTAGCAAATTGATTTGTTTGTTGTATTGTATAAAACATCATATAAGCTAACAAACACAATACAATTGCTTTACCAAATACAGATGAAATAATATGTTGATTTAAGGGAGATAATATAAATACAATAATAAGCAGTGCTGAAATTGCTAGATATAAACAAATATTCTGAGTAGATTTAGCATATTGTATTACTAAATTGGGTTTTTCGGTTTGTATTTGTTGAGGATCTTGTGTAGCCATTAAAATATCGTTATATTTTTTTTATAATATATATTTTCTATATATACAATAAGACACACGATAAATGGCAAAAACGCGTAAAAATAGACCGGGTAATAAATTAAAAGACAATAAAGCAAAAGCAAAAACACGGTCTAAACGGGTTTTTAAAAAGAATGATTTTTACTCTGGAGATGGTATGGTAACCAAAATTTGGGGTCCTGTTGCGTGGACATTGCTACATACAATATCATTCAATTATCCTGTGAACCCTACTGTAGAACAAAAGCATCAGTATCGTGATTTTATTTTGTCGCTACAAAACGTTTTACCCTGTGGGACATGTAGAAAAAACCTAAAAACAAATTTCAAGCAATTGCCTTTAAATATGTGTCATATGGAAAGTCGTGATACGTTTTCGCGCTATATTTATAATTTACACGAGTTGGTAAATCGCATGCTAAAGAAGAAATCGGGTCTAACTTATTGCGATGTTAGAGAACGTTATGAGCATTTTAGATCAAGATGTACACATGATAAACCTAAATTATATCCTAACTTTGTAAAGAGTGACGATGAAGATAAAAAAAATGAAGGTGAAACAGATAAAAATAAATCTAAACCCTCGGAAAAAGGTTGTGTCGAACCTCTTTATGGCAAGAAATCCAAATGTATTATTAAAATCGTACCTCAGGAACAAAAGGGACAGGCGATGCAAATAGACAAAAAATGTATAAAGACGCGAAAACGTAACGAATAAAGGTAAATAATATATAGAATATTTGAATTATATATTATTTTGGCTCTTAACCATTATTTATATACCTGAACCTTCGTAAAAGCGGGGTTGGTTCTTAACCATTATTTATATACCTGAACCTTCGTAAAAGCGGGGTTGGTTCTTAACCATTTATAGCTTCACAAAAGAGTGTTTGGTTCCACCTTTATAAGCTCAGCGGAAAAGGTGGAATTACATTCCAAAACTGCTAAAGTCCGACAAAACGGGCACCGGCATGTAATTCGCATTAAATGAGTTATAATTGGGCACCTTCTTACAATCAAATGCTGGCTCAGGGCAGCGAGCGCAAGGTGGGCAAGGTGGGCATTTAGTTGTATCCGTCTTGTCAGAAGAAGCAATAATTGGGTCAGGGCATTTAGGGCATACAGGCGGCACCACTTGTGACTTCAAAATATACAGATCTTCTTGTCCCGATGGAATTTGACTGGCTGGGATACCAGTGGGTAAAGAATTGTAGTAAGCAGATGAATCATATGTATTGCTTGTACCAACAGCAGTGTTGCCGTTGGGTCCTGTCGCAGCATATGCGGTATTGCCATTGGATCCAGACACAGTGGTCACTGACGATGAGCCATTTGAAGACGAATACATTGTTGGGTCCTGACTATTCGAACCATAAATATTGGTAGAAGAATATGTGACGGAAGATCCATTAGACTGTGTAATTAGTATTATTTGGTTTCCATTGCTATCGGTTGTAATTGTAGCAGTGCCTCCATTCGGTCCCTTATATGTGTTTACAGACGCCGACGCAGACGAAGTCGTGTCAATATAATAAATATTTGTTGTACCGTTCGCATTTGTAATAACTATTTTACCTTGACCATCGACATTAATAACCTTAGCGGTAGAACCATTGGGACCATAGTATGTAGTAGGTTGAGATGAGCCACTATAATGGTTATAATTGTCATAATTAGAAGGTGAAGAAGACGAAGGTGAAGAAGATGATGAAGAAGGCGAAGACGATGTAGTAGTCGTTGTTGTGTTGCCATTACCATCGGTAATAGTTAACTGACCATTAGAACTAAATGTAGCAGTATATCCACCGGGTCCAGTATAAGATGTACCAGATGTATCTTTAGTCAAGGTCACTACAGTTCCATTATTTGTAAATACAATACTAGTATCTGTAACAACAGCATTAGCACCATTAGGACCCGAATAAGTGCCATTAATGTTTTGACTGGTAAATCCTTCTGTTTTTGCTGAACAGTTACTACCTCCTAAAAAAGAACATAAAACTAATGCCAATAGTAAAATAACAAAAAGTAATAATATTTCTCCGTTCATTGTATAATTTATATTGTGAAAAAAGTTGTGTAAAAATTGAAATATAATTTAATTGTTTCTGAATTATAATATAAATTAAATACAAGGAAAATGTCTGACTGGATTAGCGCTACAATTATTGATGATGATTTAGACCAGAATGGTCTAGGTTTAGATCAAAAGGGATTAGATTTACAACAGAAGATAAAGGATCTAGAACAGAAGGTAAAAGAATTAGAAGCAAACCAAGTTAAAATTAAGAAACCTAGAAAATATACTAAAAAAACAAAGGTAGAGACAACGAATGATACAAAGAATGATACAAAGAATGAATTAGAACAACCTGTTGTAAATATAATACCCGAATGCTTGTTAAAGAAATTCTATCATTCAGAACTCAATATAATGGAAGTTGGTTGCGATGAAGCGGGGCGCGGACCTATGTTTGGTCGAGTATATAGTGGCGCCGTTGTTTTACCTAAAGACGACAGTTTCGACCATTTTAAAATGAAAGATAGCAAAAAATTCACTTCCAAAAATCCCAAAAAAATCCAAGAGGTTGCCGACTACATCAAACAACATGCGCTAGCTTGGGCTGTCGAATATGAAGATGAGCATGTTATTGATGATATTAATATATTACAGGCTACACAATCGGCAATGCATAAAGCAATTCGGAGTGTATTACGTAAACTAAATGTTTTAAATTTAGGTCTAGACACGAACAATTTATTCTTATTAATTGATGGCAACTATTTCAAGCCCTTAACCATATTTAATAAACATACCAATCGCATTGAAAATGCTAAATATGAGACGGTAGAAGGCGGTGATAATAAATATACAGCAATCGCAGCCGCATCTATTTTGGCAAAGGTGGAGCGTGATAAATATATTGACGAGCTTTGTATTCAAAATCCGGAATTAAGTGAAAGATATGGCATTGATTCAAACAAAGGTTATGGATCTAAACGCCATATGGACGGAATTAAACAATATGGCATTACAAAGTGGCACCGCCGCTCATTTGGAATTTGTAAGACGTTTGCTTAAACAATGAAACAAGAAAACAAAATTATAAAATTGATTTATAATTATATTATTTATTTTTTATATAATTATACTAATATACTAACAAAATGGTGAAAATAATGGTATTTGATACGGAAACTACTGGGCTACCCGAGAAGACCCATTCGAGATTTAATACGCAAAAAGAACACGAGCGCAGTTTATTAAGCATGAGTGAATTCAACAAGAAGGGTAATTTATGGTCTACTGTAATAGACAAATATCCCAGTATTATCCAAATGGCTTATATTTTATATGATACTGAAAATCCAGGCAACAGCAAAATATATAATAAACATATTAATATTCCTGAGACAATCGAAATATCAGCCGAAAGTCAAAAAATTCACGGAATATCACATGCTAAACTCAATTCGATGGATGCTGTAAGCAAAGCATATATTCAGGATACATTGGCTGAATTTATGGAAGATTTTAAAGAGGCAGATGTTATTGTTGGTCACAATGTGGATTTCGACAGACGCATGGTTATTGCTGAAATTCTCAGGTCGGCAGACAAAAATATAGAGCATGTCATGGAATTAATGAAAGACGAGAATTTTGAATGTACTCAGGAAATTACGACACCAATCTGTAATTTGAAATCGCAATTTGAATACATAGACCCTAAAACCAAGATACCTAAATACATTTATAAAATAAAACCGGCGAAACTCATTGAGGCGTATCGACATTACTTTGGTTATACTCCGGATGGCGAACACATGCACGACGCAATATATGATGTTGTTGTGTGCTTGCGTGTATATTGTATGTCGTTTCCAGCTGGAGAGGCGTTTGATGTATGTAATACAAATGATAAAATAAGAGATTACATATTGAAGCTGTCACCACATAATAAGGATACGTGTGAGCAAACAAAGCATTTTATGGAGCTTCATCGTCAAGGATTACATCATTCGTCTTCTAAAAAAGACATTTAATTTTAAAAGTAAGTTAAAGATGTATATCAAATAATAACGCGATTAGATAAAGAATTATTAAATCAATTATAAAAATAAATATAAAATGAAGCATTTTTCTACGAGCAAAATGTTTAAGTTCATTATTTGGATACATTTTATTCCATTTACTTTCTAATGTTTTTAATAGTTCATAAGTTATAAAACCTGCTACAAAAATTAACGCTGTTCTTAACGCATTTAAAAGAAATTCATGATGTCTTATTTTAATTGTCATATATTAATTAAATAAATTAAAAAAATAAATTTATTTAATTTTTTCTTGTATTTAGTTTTCTTATACTTCGTTAAAAAAAAATATATTTAAGAAGAGCACATCTCACATATTTCATCCTCTTCTTCATGGTCATTACTCTTTTTTGTTTCAGGCTCAATCGTAAATTGTTGTGCTTGATGTTTAGCCTTGCGTCGTAAATAATAAATGCCAGTTTTCAATCCTTTTTCCCAGGCATAGAAATGCATCGACGTCATTTTATTATACACCGGATCTTCCATCCATAAATTCATACTCTGACTTTGGCACACATAAACCCCTCGATCCGCAGCCATATCAATCACATGCTTCATTGGTATTTCCCATACAATCTTATATTTGTTACGAATATGCTCTGGTAAAAATGTTAATTGTTGAACAGACCCCTTATTCGCAATAATATTGTTTTTAATTTCTTCATTCCATAGTCCCATTTTAATCAAATCCTTCATCAAATATTTATTGGGTAGCACAAACTCGCCGGCCATTGTTCGGCGACTATAAATATTACTAGTAATCGGCTCGAAACACTCATTGTATCCTAAAATCTGTGACGTTGATGCGGTTGGCATGGGTGCTACTAATAATGAATTTCTGAGACCATGATTTGTTATACTAGTTTTCAAGGCAGCCCAATCATATCCTAGAGTAGATGAATGACCCGAAAAGTTGTGCCACATATCGAACTGGAGAATGCCTTGTGATGCCGGTGATCCTACAAAGCTACTATATGATCCTTTCAATTCTGCTGGCAACTTTGTTAGTTCATCTTCAGTAAAAAATAAAGTTGTATTATTATTTGAATTAGATGTGTTTTTACGTTCAATCGCGATTTCATTGCTTTTTAATAATGCCCCATAATAAATGGTCTCAAAAATATCCTTATTTAATTGTTTTGCTTCTTCCGAGTGAAACGCAATATCCATGAGAATAAACGCATCAGCTAATCCTTGTACCCCAATTCCAATGGGTCTATGTTTGAAATTGCTGACCCTGGTCTTTTCCGTTGGATAAAAATTAATATCAATCACTTTATTCAGATTGTTAGTTATTACCTTCGTCACTTCTAGTAATTTTGTAAAATCAAAATGCTTGGTTGTTTCATTGACATATGCTGGGAGCGCAATTGATGCCAAGTTACATACTGCGGTCTCTTTATCGTCTGAGTACTGTTGCACTTCACAACATAAATTTGAGCTCTTAATTGTTCCCAGATTCTTCTGATTGGACTTTTTATTTGCTGCATCTTTGTACAACAAATAAGGTGTGCCAGTTTCCATCTGTGCGTCCAAAATTTGAAACCATAGATCGCGTGCTGGAACTGTCTTTCTTATCTTTCCTTGCGTCTCATATTTGTTATATAATTGTTTGAAATCATCACCATAAACGTCGCTTAGACCAGGGCACTCATGAGGACACAATAACGACCATTTGCCGTTTTCTTTTATTCGCTCCATGAATAGATCAGGGATCCAAAGGGCATAAAATAGGTCTCTTGCCTTGAGCTCTTCATCTCCGTGATTTTTTTTAAGTTCTAAGAAATCGGAAATATCTGCGTGCCAAGGCTCCAAATAAATAGCAAACGAACCATTTCTTTTTCCGCCACCCTGGTCAATATACCTAGCAGTATTATTAAATACTCGTAACATAGGTACAAGACCATTTGACGTGCCATTAGTGCCTTGTATATGTGTTCCTTTTGCTCTTATATTATGTATATGTAATCCAATTCCTCCAGCATATTTTGATATTTGAGCACAATCATGCAAAGTGTTATAAATTCCATCTAAACTATCTTGTTCCATTGCAATTAAATAGCAACTTGATAATTGAGCTCTTGGAGTGCCTGCGTTAAAAAGTGTAGGAGTAGCATGTGTAAAATATTTCAAGGACATTAGGTCATATGTCTCCTTTACAAGTCTAAGTGTCTCTTTCGGGTTTTCTGTTTTTGAATTACCATGAATGCCAATCGCAACACGCATCCACATATGCTGTGGTCTTTCTATGACTGCTGTTCCAACTCGTAGCAAATAAGTTCTTTCAAGTGTCTTAAATCCAAAATAATCAATTAGATAGTCACGTTCATAATCAATCATGTCTTCAATGTCTTGAAGATAATCACTAATAAATTCAAATAAATTATCTGACAATAATGGCATTCTTTTACCATGAACGTCTTTAAAATTGTAAAGACGATTTACAACCCTATCAAAGTAATCATCAGTATTTTTCTGATGATTTGATACAACAATTCGCGATGCAAGTGTGCCGTAATCGGGGTTCAACGTGGACATTGACGCGCACTGTTCTGCCAATAATTCGTCTATTTTGGTAGTGGAAATTGTGTCAAATAATTGGTCAATGATTTTAATTACGAGCTGTTGATAATTAATTTGAATACCTACTTCTTGTCCTAACTTTTTCACCCTAGATAAAATCTTATCAAATGCGACTTCTTCTAATTCACCGTTTCTTTTAGTAACGCACATATCACCTGTCTCTGATTTATCAATCACAATTGGTTTATCCATAATTATAAGATTATTTATAATTATCGTTTTAAGTTTTTATTGTTTTGATTATTATTATTATTATTCTCATTTTTATTCGCATTTAAAAAAAATAAATATTAATTTATTATTATATATAAAATGTCAAAAATGCAAACAATCCTATTTTTATTCGCAATCTTAGCTTTGGGTCTATTTTTTTCACCAATGATTAAGATTGAAGGGTTCTCAACGAACAAACAAGATTTAGAAACACCCGGAATTTATCCAGTATCCGTTGACAAACCAATATTAGATAGTTTTCCCTTAACCGGCAGCAAAGATGTCTCTGATAAGAACTATAGCGATATTTGGACAGAATACCCTGAATTCTCAAAGAGTTCATATGACCAAACTACAAATAATTTGCGTTACGTAAATAATCCGGATAATGGCACTTGTATACGAGCTGATATGTGTAATGCCTTGTATAAAAATAAAGAAAATAAGTCCAATATTGTGACACCATTGCCTCCGGCGGAAGAGGGGGCGGGTGCGCGCGTTGGATATTACCGTTCCGAACCAAATATGTTAGCATTTTCTATTCCTGACAATGAGAACATATTGTATTAATTTATTTTTATACTTTATACATTATCAATTTTAACAATACTATTAAATTTAAGTAGACATTTTGACTGTGGTTTTTGCGACTGCGACTGCAATTGCGATTGCTGTAATATGTCAAACGCATTATTCTTTGTTTTACGATTTGGCGCCCTGTGCTCAAATCCTGAAACACGTTCTAAAACAACGGTGTCCCAAAGCGCCTTCAGTTCTGCGATATTGTCTTCAAACCACTGCCTATTTCGGCAAACCAAGACACAGCTCATTTGGTCCAATTTCCAATAAATAAATTTGATATACGTGTAATTGTATTTATCCGATTGATATAACTCGAGCATTTTATCCTCCCATTCTAAAATGTCATCTGGATGTATAATATTCATTGGTTTATACACGTAATATGGTTTCCCTTCTTTAGTGTGAAAATACAATATAATACCTTTGTGTTTCAGTTCCTTTGACATACACACATTTACAAACTCAAGACCATCGTCATCTTCATAAATCTCATCTGGATTTACATCTTCTTTAAACGCGGCTTGGTCAAGATATTCCGTAAATCGTGTCTCCAAAAAGTCACACTCATCTAGGTCACAGACCTTCATTTGTAGTTGTGTCTGTATCCAATATTCCTTCTTTGGAATGCCATCAATTTCCCTATTCACAATATTCTTGATTTCCAACATGCGGCCATAACGCTCTGAATGAATATCTGTATTGATGCCATCAGGTGACGCACCTAGAAACGAGTATTCATCGTCCTGGATACAACCAAAATCTTCTACTCCAGTATTATATTCGTATTCATATACTTTCACTGATAATGGCTCATATTTTTGACCCCAATGAAGCGACGAATTCACATTTACCATTTTCACTTCCTCTACAAAATCACTGTCTAAAGTACTAGAATTAGAAATAGAGTTGGTTAATGGCTGGCATTTCTCGTAAATTAGTTGGTTCTTTGTTGCCTGACTGTCAAATGCTTTATGCGCGTTACTTGCGGTTATTAAATTGTGACGAAACTGATACCATTCAGGTGTTCGCTGTGCTGGCTGTGGTTTGCCTCTCAAGACGGTCAATTGTTCTCCAATATAGTCGTAGTCTGGAACAACTAGAATGCGCGCGTCTTCATAAGAGCGTATAGGCATAAAATCTTTGAAGAAATCACATGTGGCTTCTAATATAATATCATCCAATTCGTCTTCCGCGGCATCATTGAAGAATATGTCGTCTTCGAATTGAGCATACATTAGCTCATTAATATTGTCTTCAAAAATGTCGTCAAAGTCCGGTTCCGTAATTAGTTTTGGATTTTTTCTTATAAATTCTTCCATTAAATACAGACACGTATTATATAGGTCCAATGCGTCGTCGTTGTTAAAGAACTTAGTCTCTTCATCTGCTGTAATTTCGTCAATAATATTGTCTAGTTCTTGTAATGCGTTTGTAAATACTATGCTATTCATTGTTTATCTTTATAATATTTGGAAATTGTTTTTATACTTTTATTGTGTTATATATTGGTTTTATAATTGATTGTTTTATAAATTCAATTTTATATAAAAATAATAGTAAAGTCTTTATTCAGTATCTGAATCATCCTCTGAGTTTACAACATTCTTAGCAGTCCCCTTCTTCTTTGGCGCCAAACTTCTCGTAGTTGAGACGCGCTTATCCATATTTTTCAATGTAAAATGAATGGTCGGCTTATTGAAATGAAGTGCTGGGACCTCCTTGATTTCACCAGTATCCTTATCATATACAACATCCTTTACTCTTTGTAACCTTTTCTTATCCAGACAGTCCTTAAAAAATGCTACTAATTTACTATATTCACCATCAGACAAGCCTTGTTCGGACCTATATTTCTCGGCAAAGGCTAGTAATTTCTTGGTTTTCACGGTTTTATCTAGTTTAGACCATGGTTCAATCGCATTATTGTTTTTTTCATTTTCCAAGAATTTGTCCAAGCTTGACAAATTTGTAGCCGATTTATTATTATTATTAATAGTAGTATTTGTAGAAGTACTAGTGGTAGTAGTATTTGTAGCAGTAGTAACTTGTTCTATAGTATTCATTTGTTTGTATTTATATATTACTATGGCGAGATAAGTTTAACTCGTTTTAAAACATTATATAATGTTTATTATCTATATTGTTTTCGGTTATATTAATCCTTTTTTATCCACGTAATACTATGGATACCAAACAAAATCAAGATATAAATCAAAATAGAAATGTAAAAAGAATACCTTTAAATATACCTTTATTAGAAGAACCTTTGTTAGATATTAATGAAAATACATCTAAAAAACTAATTATACTAACAAATTCTGATAAAAAATCTGATAAAACCCCTAATATAAAAAACATACAACAAAAAGAAAAGGAAAAGAAAATGCGACTAGAAACAAATACATGGGGGCTTGACAATGAAGACCTGGCATTTGAAACCCAATTGGAATTATTAAGACAAATTAGTCAATCACTCGAAGAAAACAAGGCAATAAAGGAAACAAAGGAAACAAAGGAAACAAAGGAAACAAAGGAAACAAAGGATAATAAAGATATAACGAATAAGGAAAGGCAAATGATTGTTAGCCATATTAAAACCAAATTATCCAGCTATAAACAACAGGATATTTTGAAAAAGAAGTTTTTACCACAGGATTTTGTTAGTTACAATGATGTTATAGCCTTGCTTTCTCAATCCAATATGAAATGCTATTATTGTAGCTGTGAAACATATTTACTTTATGAAATTGTCAGAGAAATGAAACAATGGTCCTTAGACAGAATTAACAATGATATTGGTCATAATAAAAACAATCTTGTTATTTGTTGTTTAGAATGCAATCTAAAAAGACGACGAACTAACAAAGACGCATTTTTCTTTACCAAAAATCTGAAAATTCAGAAAATGGAATAAATAAAAACAAAATCAAAAATAAGAAGAGAACGTTCAATAATTCATTATTTAAAGTAATTATACATATATAATGAATTTTTGGAAATGGAGTAATGGTGAAACCTATTATCAAAGTCCCAGAAAATATAGGGAAAAAGAAACAGAAGCAACTTTTAATAATAATATGAATTATGATTCATCTATAAATGCGATCGAGCAATCTTTAGCAGAGCCTACAGATATAATACCAAATCACATGCTTTCTAAACGTGAAACACTTGATACCAAAATGTCTGATAGAGAACTGATTAGTCAGCGCGGCGTAAATCCATTTTCAGCGCAGACAAGTTATGTAAATGATGTAGTAACACGTGATATGTTTCTAAAGCCCATTAATACTACACAAGGGCGCACAAAAAATCAGAATAAAGAAGAGGACGAATAGTGTTGGCTCTTAACCAGCAAGTTCTTTTGCTATTAGCTTCGCTGAACTTTTTATAACCTTTTCACGAATCTATAGAAAAAGGTAGATTAGATACTCTTCATGCACATAGTATGGAGCAATCTGTTGACTAAGTAAGCCAAGAAAGAGTTAAGCAACAAGAAGAATGTATGTATAAGGAATGTCATGTTAATCTTATTGACATGCATGATCATGTAGGTAACAACCGAAATCACACTGAGAACAAAGGCGATGCCAAAAAAGATTGACAAGGCATAAAAGTAGACGCAATATTCTTCGCCCAGAGGGCCAAAATAGGTGTTCATGAAACTATCCATATTAATATAATAATCTTAGATTATATTTTTATTGCTAAATATCTAGTTTTTCTAAAAAAAGAAAAGGAAAAAAGAAAATGTTACAAAAACGACTTAAATACATTTCTTAAAAACTTAAATAATGGCTACAAATAGTTCCTATATAACGCAGAATGACTTATTGCTAAAAAATCTATTGGTGTTTTACAATACCGATGAAAATGATAATTTAGATAACATGCTTCGCATTATTACTGGCGACTCTAAAATATCACTCCGTATTGTCGACTGGTTTGCGACCAATTATGCCAAGAAATTTTATACATTGTATACAATTGACCAGACTGTAGATAATGTTGCAAGAAGGTTCAAGGTTTACGACGACTATAAGCTGAAACTGAAAGCATATAGTAAGCGACGATTTGATCCGTTTTGTCGCTGGGACAGGATAAGTATCCCGTATAAGAATGGATCTTTTATTGAGACAACGATAGGTCAACTTAATTTTTTTAAGTGGGCATTAGAAAATAATGTGGTTGATTATATTGGCGAAAATTATGAGACAATCGAGAAGGATATGAATAGTCGAAATAGCACGTCAAAGCGAAAGGAAATTATCGACAATTCAAAGACACGGAAGAAGCGCGAAGAGTTG
>Ga0114966_10003040_pt1 | contig 14869 bp, 18 predicted proteins | sample M_130207_XF_Meta_FD_87029 | JGI IMG/M metagenome (GOLD analysis project Ga0114966, IMG submission 87029) | Freshwater microbial communities from Lake Montjoie, Canada to study carbon cycling - M_130207_XF_MetaG | ecosystem: Environmental > Aquatic > Freshwater > Lake | place: Lake Montjoie... | reverse complement strand
TCAATTTTTATATTGGCACCAGGTTTTATTAGCTTAATTCCATTACATAAAAAGAGCCTTTGTCTTTTTTTTTGTTGTCTTTTTATTTTTATAGATTTGTCTTGGTGGCTTTAGTTGGCGAAGTGCTCGTTGTAGACCTGGCCGATGCTCTTGCCGATGTGCTCGCCGTCGTCGATCTTGATCCACTCCCAGCCGTTGCCTGGCTTGGTCTCCTTGGGGTGGATCTCGGTGATGCGGTTGGCGTGGGCACGGCCGAAGGCCATGGGGCTCTTGAAGGGCGGCAGGTCGCCCATCTTGAAGCCCTCCTCTGTGTAGACGGCCTTCCACGCCTCGCCGAGGCTGGTGATGGAGACGGTCGTGCCGAAGGGCAGTGCCTCGCTCAGCTTGGTGAAGATCCGCTTGTCCTTCTTGACCGTGGCCGCCGCCTCAGGCACGACTGCGACCTCCACCTCGATGGGCACGAAGGTGTCTGCGGGAATCACCTCCTCGGGCCAGCCGATGCTTGCCGCGTCGGCCTGCGTCTCTGCGGCGTCGGTCTGCGGGATCGTCGCTTCCGCCTGAGGCATCGTCGCGATGAGTGCCATCGCCGCCTCGAGTGCCTTCGCGGAGGCCTGGAGGAGGGCGAGGATGGTGGCCTGGGTAGCAGCGGAAGACATTTTGCTTCTGTGTTGCTGGTTGGTGGCGGGGACTTGGAATAAGTGGCCTTGGCGGCGTCAATTTTTATTACGGTCTTTAAAGACAATAAAGAAGGCCACGAGTAACCCTTATTACACATACACAGGCGGTCACACGGGGTCACACACGGGGTCACTGCGGTCACATAAAAAAGATTCTTTTTAGTCTTTTTGTTTTTTCTTTGTATTTGTCTTATTTACGTGAGGGTGCGAGGCAGGGGGCGGGGGGGCGGGGTGCGGGGGGGTTACCAGGAGAAGCGGCTCGTGTAGAAGTTCTGGCGGAAGGACTCCTTGGCCTGTGCTGAGAGTGCGGCGTCCTCGATCAAGAAGGGGAGCTGCCGTGCGTCTTCATACGCAAGGTTGGGGATCTCGCTCATCAGCCCTGCCACCTCCTCGGCGGCCAGGAAGGACGAGCGGGAGGCGGCTGCCTCCTCTGTGAGCAAGATGACCTGGCGGGCGGCGTTGTCGACTTCATCCTGCCACATCATGATCTCGCCCTTGGCGGACATGCTCTTGCCGTTGAACTTCTGCGTGAGCTGGTCCACCTTCTCGCTGTTGCGTGTGAGCCGCCGCTCCTGAGACGGCAGCTCCTCACGAACCCAGCGGGCACGGCGGACGGCGTAGATGAGTGCGGAGAGGGACATTTGTATCGTTGAGAACTTGTAAGACGCTGTGTGCGTCTTACAACTCCTTTGGCTGGGACTTGTGGTAGCGGTGGCAGCCCGCTTCAATTTTTATGAGGGTTCTTTAAAGACCGTAAAGAACCCCCTCTAGCACAGTCAGCATAAGAAGGCTAACGCACATAAAAAAGGTTCTTTTTAGTCTTTTTGGTTTTGTATTTTTAGTCTTTTTTTTCTTTACTCCGCCTTGAGCCGCCCCTCCCAGCGGCACACCACGAGGTGCCCAGGCGAGTCACCGTGGTCGAGTGCCGCATACCAGATGTTCTTGCCGACACGGTCGTCGAACTTCGGCACGCGGGCCCGCTCCTTCTTCTTGGCAGCCTCGTAGACTGGCCGAAACATCGAGTTGTAGCGGACCAGGCTTGCACCGATCTTGTAGTTGTTGATGTGGCAGCCGTCCGTGTAGTTCGTCACAAGGTCCTGGTGGAGCTCTGGCGAGAGCGTCTTGAGGCACTCGAGCACCGTCTTACCCCACGTCTCAACGTCGTGCGTCCGCTCGTGGATGTCCCGCAGCTCGGCGGGCAGCGGGAAGCGGAGCGGCACGTGGCAGCACTCGAGGCCCTCGCTGAAGCCCGAGTGGATCGTGAGGTCCTGCTCGTTGAAGACGTTGCTCGCAAACGCCTTCTTCGCAAGGGTGCTCGCGATCGTCTCGGCCTCGACGATCCACCGCCACATCGACGCCGTGGCCACGATGGTCGGCTTGAAGCCAGTAGCCTCGCGTGCCAGGAAGTTCGGCAGGCCTTTGATGTTGCCGGCCCCGCGGCAGGCCGCCTGGTAGGCTGCAGCCCGCGTCTCGAAGGCGGCGGGCAAGATCTGGTGATCGAAGAGGAACATGTCGTTCTGGAAGGTGATGCCGCGGCCGAGGCACATGTTGCCCGTCACGAAGAGCGGGAACTTCTCGAGGTTGTGCTCTGCGTAGAGACGGCCGATGCAGCGGCCGATCTCCTCCGCAGTCTCGCTCGCACCCTTGAGTGTGATGATCGTCGGTGCGATGCCCTCACCCGCGGGGATGCGGATCTCCTTGAAGAGGCCGTTGAGAACGATCACTGCCGCACCCATGGACACCGCGTAGGACGCGATGGCCTCGTGGCTGCGACGCACCACCTCGCCAGGTGCGAAGGTGCGGACGCCGGCCTTCAGGTAGCGGTCGGGCGTCGCCTCAACCGTCATCTTCAGGAAGTCGAGTGCCGACATCTTCTGCTCGTCCTTCAGGTCAATCACGTAGTCCTGGACGCGGAAGTAGATCGGCAGCGTCGGCTCCTCGAGCGGGATGACGCGGATCGCCTTGAACTCCTTGACGAGGGCGTCGACCGTCGCAGTCACCATGACGACCTTCTCGACAAAGTCCTTTTTCATGATGTCCTGGAAGTTCGCGTCACGCCAGAAGCAGACGGAGGCGTCGGCCTCGTCGATCCAGATGTTGAGCTTGACGGGCGAGCGGAACCGCTTGAAGACGGCCTCGAGCTTCTTGATGACCTCGGCGAGGTAGTCAAGCCGCTTGCGATTCGCACAGCACACGACCATGCTAACGCCGTCGGGCATGATGATCTTGCCCACGAGGTCGTCGACGGTGACCTTCGGGCCGGTGCCGCTATACCAGCTGAAGCAGTTGCCCTCGATCTTCGCGTCGGCCTCGCCCTCGTCGTCGAAGAGCGACGCGTCCATGCGGACGGACGTTTGCTCTACGAGGCTGCGGTTGTTGGCCTGGATCAGAAAGTTGATGTGCTGGCCCGGCTGGGCCGCCTCCTCTTCCTTGATCATGTCCTGGATGCGACGCGTCTTGCCGCCCTGGCCGTTGAGCGTGAGCACCTCGCACTTCGTGTTAGCGGCACCCATTGTGTAGGCTTGCCCAATGCTTCGGCTGGACTCGTAAATTAGGGGGAGTCCTAATTCAATTTTTATTAAGGATTGAAGACGTCTATTGAAGACTAAGTAGTCTTATAAGACGGCTATAAGACGGCTATAAGATACCCTTAAGATACCCTTAAGACAGCCTTAAGACGGCCTTAAGACACCCTTAAGACACCCTTCCCCTGCTTGAAGACTGACTAGTCTTCATATAAGACACACTTCCCCTGCTTGAAGACTGACTAGTCTTCAAGCTCAACCTCCAATAAAAATTGAAGCATCTTTACCCTAGCATAGCCTAGTCTTTACCCTTCATCTTCAACCCCTAATAAAAATTGAATACGAAAACCCCAGCTAAGTGGAGTCCCGCTGAAGCCTTGAACGCCGTTCAAAGACTCCAGAGCATACCATGTCTTCCGTCATCGCCCGCCTGAACGCCCTTGAGGCCGAGGTGAAGACGCTCCGCACCCCGTCGCTCACCGTCTTCATGGACTGCCTCAAGACGGCTACGCCCGAGGAGGTGAAGGCCTGGCTCGTCCTCAGCCGCGAGGTGGCCGCCACCGCCATGGCCGAGCTCGAGGACGAGGACGAGGAGCCGAAGAAGGTCAAGAAGGTCACCAACGCCGAGGGCCCCAAGGAGTGGAACGTCTTCGTCAACACCGTCTGGCACGAGATGGCTGCGGACCAGGGCATCGTGGGCGAGCACGACGCCGACTTCAAGAAGGCCTGCAAGGACGTCGGCATCACCTACCAGGGCGTGCTCAAGGAGGCGAAGCGCCGCAAGGCCGAGCTGGAGGGCACGCAGCCGAAGGTCAAGGTCGTCAAGGTCAAGGAGGGCAAGACGACGCTGGCCGAGGTGAAGGCCAAGGTCGCCGCTGCCGCCGCCAAGGCCGCACCCGCCGTCGCCAAGGTCGTGCCCGCCAAGGTCGTGCCCGTCGCCAAGGCCCCGTCCGTGGACTCGGAGCTCGAGGCCCAGGTCGCGGCCGCCACCGACATGGGCTGGCACGTGGTGGAGCACGAGGGCGAGACCTTCTACCACTGCCCCAGCGACGACACGGCGTGGAACTACCCCGTCGGCGACGAGCAGATTGGCATGTATGTGGCAGAGACGGCGTTCACGGAGGCCCAGTTCATCGCCAAGGACTAAGCAACACACGAGAGACACGAGACACACGCAAAGACTAAAAAAATAAAATAAAGACTAACCATCTTTTTTATGTCTTTGCGAGCTGCCCACGTGCCTAATAAAATTGAAGCCACAGCACCCCCTATAGCACAGTCCCCGCAAGCAACCCGCAGGCAAGATGGCCACCCTCTGGTTCAACTTCCCGCAGAACGACATCAGCTCCGCCCAGAGTTCCAACTTTCCCAAGCAGCCCGATGTGGACTTCCTGGTCCCCATGAGCAGCCGCTTCACGGCCATGGCCTACGCCAAGGAGGTCTTCACCATGCTCAAGGCTGATCGCAGCCCCGAGCTCCAGAAGCAGTTCGTCTGGGAGCCGCTCAAGGGTCGCGGTGGCTCTGGCGAATCAGACATCCTTAACACGGACTCCAACGGCTACGTTCGCGAGTATCCCCTCTGGCGGGACGACTTCGGCCCCGTCGCGGACGGCAACGGCTACTTCGTGCTCGCCCAGATCCGCACGGACGAGTTCTGGCTGAATATCTGCCTCGGCGACATCTACTTTACGCCCTTTCAGAAGGTCCAGCAGTTCCCTGAGGACGAGCTCATCTACAGCAAGATCGCACGCGTCCACCGCGACGACGCGAAAGAGCTCTTCCGCACCCTTACGACCAACGTCGCAGCCTTCAATGCCCTTGTCCACGTGGGCATGGGTGTCGGCGAGGCCCAGCGTGAGGAGCCCTACTGCTTCCTGGATCCGACAGCCACGGTAGAGGAGCTAGACGCCGAGCTGGAGGCCTACATGACACAGTAAAGATCCACCTATAACAATGAAGAGACAATAAGGCACACTAAAGACACACTAAAGACACAAATAAAACAAAACAAAAGACGTCTTTTTTATTGCCGCCAATAAAAGTGACCCCCAATAAACCCCTTTAACACAGTCCCAGTCCACCATGTCCTACCATAATTGTATCGGATACGCAGAGGGTCTCGCCGAGATCATCGAAGTCAAGGAAGACCAGATGAATAAGAACTCATCAATGCTCGAACGCAAGGCGGCCATGTCCTATACGACCGCAGATATCATCAAGGACCAGGAGGCCTACGATTCCTTTCAGAAGAAGAAGTGGCTCATCGAGCTTGAGCTTGAGGAGCTGAAGACCAAGCACCGCAACGCCCTTCGTGCCCTGGGCGTCTCTACGCCAGAGGAGGTTGACCACGAGCACGAGGCCTGGCTCCTTCGGACCCGCTTCAACAGCATGGTCCACGCACACGAGATCATGCAGATGACCGCCGGCGAGATGGAGCGAATCCATGCGGTAGCCAAGGTTCTCAAGGGTGACCTGAAGGCCTATTGGCAGCACCAGATCGCAGCCTGTGAGAAGGCCGTGAGCGACTACCAGGCCAGACACAGATAGCTTCACGTATAAGATGTTAAAAACTATAAAGAAAAAAAAGATAAAAGACCTCTTTTTGTGGGACCGCTCCGCATAAAAATTGAAACCCGCACGCAACCCTTTAGCACAGTCCCCACAGGCTCCCACAGAAGCCACAGGCTCCCACAGAAGCCACACGAAAATGGTCTACTCTCCTGGCTCTAAGCTTAGCGTCGGCGGCATCCAGAATGCGACCGTCCTTTCCGAGAACAAGGTCATGTGCACGAGCGGCACCTTCACCGGCGAGGTGATGTTCCTCGTCGACTGGCTTATCATCGCAGGCGGCAAGGAGTATCAGGTGAACACAGAGGCCGAGGCGGATGCAGTCTGGCAGCAGGCGAAGCAGAAGGCGGGCATCGACCCGCCCAGCCTTACGCGTGTTGACGAGGACGACTCCTTCAAGGGCCCCAAGAGCTCCGTCCCCTACTACATGCCAGGCGAGATGGTGAGCAACAAGCTTCCCCAGCTTCTGGTGCCGCCGCCCGTGCCCAATCTGGGCGTCGACTCCGATGGCAACTTCTCTGACTGCGAGGCCGAGGAGGAGATGCTCGAGGCTGACCGCCTCCTCATGTCAACGCCGCTCTCATCTTCTTCGCCGCCAGCACCCGAACTCGCGGCTTCACCACTCGCCCAGTCACACGCTTCACATGTTCCTGAGCCTGCGGCTGCGTCACCTTCGACAAAGTCGAAGGTTCCTGAACTCCGCTTTCCGCCGCCCCTTGCGGCCTCGGCCGCAGAGCTCGCACCCCTGCCCCAGCGGCACGTCGGCGACAAGCTCAAGTGGCAGCTGAACGAGGAGACCTACCGCATCGCCGTCTTTACCGACAAGGGCCTTCTCCAGGTCAAGTCAATCACTGACGGTGGTGCCCAGACTCACACCCACGACTGCACGTGTGTCCCCTGCTGGGAGCACAACCACAAGGCACCGTGGCGGCCGCGTCTCCCGCTCGCCAAGGCCTTCTTTGAGACCGAGTCGGCTTGGCGTGCTTCTCTGCCCAATGGCGGCAAGCTCTACACCAAGTCCCCTGGTGACTATAACTGGTTCTAAAATATAAAACAAAAGACAAAAAGAAAGCTATAAGGCCTTCTTTTTGTTTCTTTAGATACAGTCCTTTGCTTAAAAAAATTGAAGCCAGCTCGCAACTAATACACAAGTCCCCTCTAACACAATCAACAATGCCCTCGCTCTCATTCACCGTCGTTGATACCGGCGTCATGATCAGCGGAAAGACATTCAACGTCAAGGATCGCCTCAAGGAGCTTGGTGGCCGCTGGAACCCTCAGGTCTCACAATGGTCCATCCCAGCAGCAGCCGACAGCCCCGCACTCCGCGACGAGCTAGAGGCACTCGCCTCCCAAAAGAAGGCAGAAGAGGCCGCGGCCAATAAGGCAGCTCGCCTCTATGCCGCCTCGCCAGAGGGGAAGGCAGCTGCTGCGGCCGAGGAGAAGCAACGTATCAAGGCCGCCGTGGCGGCCGGCAGCACCTGGATCTGCTGCGACAAGTGCACCGTCATTGACTGGAGCCGCCAGCACACGAGCTGCCAGGCCTGTGCGATCGACGGCAATACCTTCCGCAAACGGGGCAATATCTACACGGGTGACTAAATATAAAGAACTACACATGACCACAAAAGAAAATAAATAAAACAAAAGATATCTTTTTGTTTTATTTAAAGGGCATATAGACCATATATATATAATGAAAGCTGAAATAGAGAAATTTAACAATGAACTTCAAGAAGAAATACATAAGAAAATGGCTGATGTAGGCGATACCTTTTCTATAATGTATAGAACAGATCCTGGCTCACCTGAGCTAGATTATAGTGAGTATTTTTTCAATGAGCTACAGAAAAGGCAAGGAAAGGAGTTAGATGAAGAGAAAGAAATAGATATGAGAACTAATCGGATTACTTGGGAATTATTTCTTGAGAGAAATTTATTGACGGTTGGGCAAAACCCAAACGATTATAGAAAAATTCTAACACCGCAGACAAATCTTATGGGTATCGATAGACTTAGGAGAGAGATACATGTAGCAGAGGAGAAGCTAGACGATTTGCGTGCGGAATTTAATAATCGCAATGAAGTTGCAAACAGAGGAGAACATTATTATTATGGAGATACTGATGACGAATATAAGTTATCTATCTTAACAGATATTCCGCCTCTTCTTAAAAATTCTTTTAACATAGTTAATTATCCCAAATGGGGAGAGTATGTGGAATTTGATTACAATAAACTAAAGGCCGACGCCCTAGATGAGTTCATGAAGACAGGTTCTAAGGAGGCCTTAGATACCAAGTATAATACTCTTTTACACACTATGGAAAAGTTTCCTAACAAGTATAATCTAAAGTCTGAAAAGATTATTGAAATAAACGCAGAAAAGCCATATGAGTTAATCATAGAAGAAAATATGAAGATTGAACGTAAGAATAAATTAACGCATACGCCTTATTATGGTGAGATCGTTCATAAAATACACGAATTCATACAAAGAAAGCCTGCGGCACCAGAAGATAGAGATGCCCGTGATGCTTGGAGAGCTAGTTTAGAAGCTTGGAAAAATGAATTAAAGGAATTCTATAATAGCATAGAACAAGAATATAAAGATCTACAAATTTTTAATTGTGTATTGTCTAGCCATATCCAGCTTGTCTAAAAGCTACTTTAACACAAATCCATATGGTCTACAAGAATGAATCGCACTATTAAGGAACGCCGAGCTATGATTAATGCTTATAGACTTAGGATAGGAAAGTTATATTCTTTTTCTAATAAATGCTCTAACACGTGCGATTGCTGCCCAATATATAGAGGAGTATTTCTTAGATTTACACAGCCCCGCTACGCAGAGTTCAAGTTAGTATATCCAGCCAGTGGTATAGTTAATGTAAATATAGGTGAGAAACATTTCGTATTCAAAGAAGTAGACCCACCTTTTTCACCAACTCTAGCGAAGCAGTATGCTCGTGGACTATGTGAGTATATTCCTGAAGATTGTGCTGGAATTATTGAGAGATTTCTAAGTGGCACTATGGCTGGAGATGGACCATTTCGATATCCTATGCGAGCTAAGGACTCCAACTAAATGGTTCTAATCTTCTAAACTTTGAGAATAATCTTTTTCTTGTTTTACCACCACCGGTCATCATTGATTTACATTGAATATTCTCTCTTCCAGATATATCTATCTTCCAGTCTTGATTTATCTCCATACCATCAAATATAATATATATAGCACTTCTATACCAAGGATGCATCATCTTATATTTCTCATTACCATATAATTCTACAAATCTATCTATAAATTCTCTCCATGTATTAGTTGATTCATATAAAGGGATTAGCATATCACCTATTTCTTTATTCATAAAATCAAAACTAGGAGGTTTCTTAGTTGGATCATCAAAGTTAATAATCTTACTTCTATAAATGTCATATATATTTGGATCAGACATTGTCGCATTAAACTTATCTTCATACCATGTTTTACCGTGAATAAGAAGGTATCCTTTTAAAAACACAGTCTTATACTTTCGTCCACGTTTATCTTCCCAAGAATGTCCACTGTCATCAAGTAATTCTACACATTTTCTTTCAGGATGGTATTTCCTTAATAAAGAAAATGCGATGTCAACCATTCGCACAGTATTTTCACCACGAATATCTTTTTCATTTAACTCACAGCCTCCTTCATCTGTCTTCAACCAATATAGAGATGTTTTATCTTTATAAAGAATAATATTCACACAGAAATTTCGCCCACCTACTTTAATATTATCATCTTCTAAGCTTATTCTGAATTTTCCATAATCGGTCTGGCATATACTTTCCATACTTATATACTAAAAGAATATTTCTAAACCGGATTCTAATGATTAACTATATATGGATCTTCAGGAATCTCAAAAGTAATATATCTTTTTATTTCTGAGATCATTGATTCCTTGGTGCCCCTTCTCCTTGTAAGCACATTGACTTTCTTAGATATGGCCAATAGATCAACGAATCGCAAGGCTTCTAAAGATTCGAGCTGAGTATCAAGAAAATAATGAGAATCTTGGCATCTGAGTAAAAAGGTATTTGCTTCAATGTCTGTTGGCGGCACGTAGTAATACCTCATGCTATTTATATAACATGAGGTATTTTTAGCCCATCAAAAATTGAACCACACAACCCCTATTACACAAGTCCCAAACACCATGATGTCTACCCCCACTTACACCATCCAGCTTTACGTGAATGGCTACCTTACTTCTCGTGTAGATTGTCTCTCGCCAAACGAGGCATATAGCCAGGCAGTTCCTGGTGAGGCTCTTGATCAGGTGCCTGGTAGTCGCTGGCATGCTATGCTTCGTGGTCCAGCACTTGAGCGTCTCGATACTCTTCTAGCTGGTGAATCGCTCCGTGTCTGTTGGCAGGACCCTCCTCTTAATAACTGGTCAGACACTGAGCATGTTCTTATCATCAAGGATCCTGTCGGCGTGCACTACAGCGGCCCTGCTCCTGCTGCCGTGGCACCTGTCGCTCTACAGAATAATCTTCTAAATGATATCCAGGCACTTATCAATAACATTATTGTAAATCAGGACAACCAGCAGAATCTGATCAACAACATTCGGAACCGTCTTATTATCATGAACCACAATCCGAATGCTAATCCTAATGCCATTCAGAACAACTATATCAATCCCAACGCAAACGGCTTCCAGGCTTAGAAATCCTTAAAACAATATAACATCTATAAAAAGTTGATTTTTTGCCGGCCCTATATACTCAGTCCAAAATGCCCTCTAAGACTCGCTCGACTCGTGTTCCTGCTCGTTCCGCTGCCGCCAATGAGTATCCTTCTAACTTTCAGACCTTCGCTTCCGCCGCTCTTGCCACGGTAGGGACGTATGATAATATCCATCACTGGTCTAACAGCCAGGCCAACCGCTTTGTTGCCGCCATGAAGAGCTGCCCTTACACGGTGGCAGAGATTGCTTCTGATCTTCGCAAGACCTATAGCCACTTCCAAGAGAAGAAGGCTGAGCTTCAGGCTGATCCGCATCTCTTCACGGCGAACGGCGATGCCACGATGGCCGAGGCAGCTCTAGGTAAGGCCCAGTTCAACACCTTCATGTTCAAGGAGTTCGATCTCTGGTTCTCAGCCTTTGAGGCCGAGGCGGCCGAGCTCGGCACGTCTGCTCAGGAGTGCTGGACATTCCAGACGGCCAGCAAGCTTTCAAAGCGGACCGGCCTGTCGATGACCTATCTGACGGCGGTTATTGGTGCCTGGCTTCTCTCCCACAAGGCGTAAATATACCCTATATAAATAAGAAAACAATCTATAAACTATTTTTTCATGCCAATACCTCTTAGGCTATCAACCGAATGCTGAGCATCTACATGTGTAATTCCTCGCAAGGGGACCAAGGCTCTAAACTTTCCTTCAACGATGCCACACGAAATACATAAAGCAAATACACGCTCAAGGTGACCAGCAAGATGTCTTGTTTCCCAGTTCATAGCCTTAAGAAGTGTTGGCAAAAGACTTTCGACAAATGGCATCATGTGTAAGAAAAACCAAGTAGGCATGATGAAAGTGTGTAAGAGGCATAATGGGAGATGTTCTATAGTCTTTAATGTATGACTAGTTCCGTAATAGGAATTATACGGTTTTATAAAGATTTCTTCCCATACATTACGCATCTCTTTAGCACAGAGAGCATCAAAGGGATACATGAATACAGGAATAATCTTATCTGCTGTATCATCTTTGAGTGTATCATATACTTTCATAAACTCTTCAGCGGCATATGACATATCATATTGCCCAAACCCGATATACTTCGAATTAATCAGTTCTTTATTCCAATATAGATGAAAGAATACACTATTCTGATAGAAGTTGGTCATCTGTTGTAAAGGATTATGAATTTTCATTTCATATTCTTTTAACAAAGAATTCTTGGGGACCCATTCAGGGAATACCTTTGGGATTTTCTCATTCACAGCGACCCATGTGAATATTCCTTCAGGAATGCCAGAAGTATTTTCTTGGAATAACTGGTCATGATAAATGATAAAGAAGTTTAAGGGCTTCATTATCATGTATAAGATTATTATGTTTAAATCATTGGAAGATTAATCTCTATTTATACGAATACATGTAGCGGTTTGTTCTCTTTTATCAGTGCACGCATCACTAAAGAAAGGGATTAACATCTTTTCTTTAATTGCACATGCAATAATTAGAGAATTTGTCCTTTCTAAAGTACCAGCAATATGTCTCAAATTATATGTAAGTATTTTGAAAATTGTAGGTAGCATTAATTTGAGAGTAGCTTGAAGTTGTAAAAAAAAGTAAGAGGGAATAATAAAAGTATTCATAAGAAAAAATGGAGTCTCAGATAAACTGTCAAATGTATGAGAAGTCTTATTAATACTATTATAAACGTCAAGTATTAAACTCCAATCTTCAGATTCAAGTAGATCAGTCGCCGCATCAGAATAGTAGGCATAAAATCCCACCATCGAATTAGGTAGAGTAAGAGAATCTATTGCTTCAATTATTTTATCTTTATCTATATACATATCATATTGACAAAGTCCAATAAATTCTGTTGCTGGTGGTTTAATATTTAGAATAATACTGTTATCACAGAAATTTAACATTTGATAGATAGGGTTATATCCTGGCGTATCATATTCATAAATAATAGGATGTTTAGTATCTGGGTGAATTTGTTTTTTTACTAGCTCATTCGCTCCTAAGTATATAAAGTATGAAAGGTGTGGGATATTTTCAGGAAAGTTTTTCTCATGAAAAATGATAAAGAAGTTAAGTGACTTCATTATCATTTATAATAATACTATGTTTAAATCATTGGAATGCTTCACGACGAATAACTAAGGTGGCTTCTTTATTTTTCTTATCTCTATATAATTTACGAAGAAGACATAATCCACAGAAAGAGCAGCAGGCACATGTCAATGCGATAACAATATTCACAGAAATGAGTGCGTATAATGCTGTAGCTGTGCTCTGAGATTCTGTTGATATGTAAACAGATGTTGAACTGCGAACAGTATCATTGGCTACAGGAAGGTAGACAAACTTTAGAGGAAAGCTAGATGTCGACGAGGCGGTTGGTGTTATAGATGGTGTTGCTGTGGCAGAATCAGAAGGCCACGCGGAAGGTGTATATACACTCGAGTTAGTAGCTGTGAATGTGTAAAAGGAGCTTGGAGATACAGAGAAAGTGTTTGGAATACTTGGAATAAATGAGGAAATAGGAGTTGATGTTGGTATGCCAGCATCTGCCACTTGGGCGGCTGCAACACTCTCTGCAACAGCAGAAAGTGATGAGATTGTTCCAGCCGCATAATACCATGTAATACTTGCCTGCTGGCCCGTATATACATTTCCAAATGGAAGAACTGCAGCGTATGAACCATCTGTTGGGCTTGTTGTTGCTATAGCAAGAGTATTGGGGTTTGTGTTATAGGCGTTTGCAAAAGAACAGCATAGTGCAAAGGAAGTCTTAACGCCAGGAGTTTCTGAATAGAAGAGAACGCCTTCATTTGTATTTGAGATCATAATAGCACGTGAACTTTGGCCAACAGCTGTAATAGCTAAAAAGGAACCAGTATTAAGATTTCCTCTTGTTTTCGAATTTGTATCTGTTGATCCTACATAATCATCGCGTGTTCCAGTCCATATGAGTAGATTCTCAAGAGTTTGTGGTGAGAAGTTTATAATACGTGTAACAATCTTTACGAATTTATCATTTTGTCCTAAAGAAAAGATATTCTGGAAAATAAATGATGTCGAACCAATAGTTAATGTTCTATTAGCTACAATCTGACCATAACCAACAGTCTTAGTAGTATCTGTATAATTAACTATAAAATTAGAATAATCTGTTACAGGGCCTTCATTAGGCAATGTATATATATCATATACAGTTGTTCCAGACCAGTGTGAGCTGCCAGATCCTATTCCTATAGCTGTATCGAGTGGATAATTGCTAAATGTTAATTTATACCATGTGCGAGCTGTTTCTGAGAAATACCATGGTTGCACAAATAGACCTTGACTATTTACAGAATTCTCGGACCCTGTTCCAAATCGGAGGTAGGGATTAGAAAATACGCAGACATTTGTTGTACATCCTGTTGAACTATTTGTCTGGCCTTTGTTGCTGACAATAGATATTAAGCCCAATAAGAGGGATAGACGCATGATACTCTGACTTAATAAAAAGAATTAATTCCTGCTTTTCTGGAGTAAAAAGTAGGAAGAAAGTGAAGATAGTAGTGGGATTTACTTATATTTTACGTGATTAAACACTACTGTGATGAGCTCGACAGTAGTCCACGTGATACTCTCAGAAATCTTACAAGATTCTCAGAAATCCTTTTGGAGATTCTCCTGGGATTTCTCCTGGGATTTCTCCTCGAACTTCGTTCCAAGATTATCTCATACTCTTCCAAGATTATCTTGCTCTTTATCCTTATATTTACACTGTGTTCTAAGAGTTTGTGTTAAAGATGTCTATTATATCCCCATATATGATCCTATCGTAGATGTCATCCCATATAAGTCATATAATGACTATTAAATATCCTCTTTGTGATCCTGTGTCGTTCCGCGAGCCGCTGGCGAGCTAGCTATTTTCTTCTGTTTTTACGTCATTAAACACTACTGTGATCAGCTCCACAGTAGTCTACATCATACTCTCAGAAATCTTCCAAGATTCTCCCAAATCTTCAAATGGATTTCTCCTGCGAGTTTCCCTCGAACTTCGTTCCAAGATTATCTCATACTCTTCCAAGATTATCTTGCTCTTTATCGTTATATTCACACTGTGTTCTAAGAGTTTGTGTTAAAGGTGTCTATTATACCCCCATATATGATCCCATCGTAGATGTAATCTTATATAAGTCATATAATGACTATTAAATATCCTCTTTGTCATCCTGTGTGGTTCCGCGAGCCTTTTCCATTTGTGCCCAAAATGCCCCGTTTTACGTCATTAAACACTACTGTGATCAGCTCCACAGTAGTCTACATCATACTCTCAGAAATCTTCCAAGATTCTCCCAAAT
>Ga0114966_10003039_pt1 | contig 14871 bp, 11 predicted proteins | sample M_130207_XF_Meta_FD_87029 | JGI IMG/M metagenome (GOLD analysis project Ga0114966, IMG submission 87029) | Freshwater microbial communities from Lake Montjoie, Canada to study carbon cycling - M_130207_XF_MetaG | ecosystem: Environmental > Aquatic > Freshwater > Lake | place: Lake Montjoie... | reverse complement strand
CCTGCTTCAGAGTAGTTCCGCCGCGCCCGTTTTCAGATGCCATGCCATTTTTGAAAAAGTGATGCGATGAACGCTTCGATCCTTGGTAGATTGCAGTCGAGGTTTTGGTGGTCGATTTCAGGCAGCCATACTCGCTCTACTTGACCCCGAAAACAGGTGTCGGCCACACCCTGTTAGCGCACCTCAAATAGTGTCATCACACTTCAATCAGGTACGTCCATGACATTTCATGATCGGATTGCCTGCTCACTTCGCTCGCTGGCGGGAAACGGCGGAGTCTCCTCATGAACACTCCTTCGTCAACGATGCCGACCGCGTTCAAGCAGGTGCGTTGGCACCTGCTGTACTACGTTCTGGCGACGTTCAACATCGCCACGATCCTGCTGAGTGTGTTCCTGACACAACAGGTGCTGTCCATTTATCGCACCTCCGTCACCGAGAACCAGGCATGGGCCGAACGGGCCAGCCGGATCGCGGAGATCGTCGATCTCTCCGTGGCGGCCAACGCGCCGGGCAACGATGCTTTCGAGTCGGGCGATATCCCGCTGGAATCGAAGCGTTTGACGCAGGCCATGCAGAACTATGAGAAGCGCTACCTGCTCGCCACGGAAGACATTCAGAACAACGTTCCTTCCCAGATCGGAGCGCCGTTGTTGGTGATGCTCTCCGGATTCAACACTGAGATCCGCCAGATGCAGACGGAGACCGTGGACATCTTTCAACTTCTCGGCCAAGGGGACCGGGAAGAAGCGGGTGAATTCATGGCTCAAATGGACCGCTCGCTCGTTCGTGCGATGTCGCAGAATACGAAGCTGCGGGAGGCAATCCGAAACATCCAGAACACTCGGTTCGCTCACCACACGGGTCGCGCCGCAGGGCTGGCTCAACTCTCGTTTGGGATCATCGTGCTGGTGATTGCCACGATATTCGGAGCCGTTTATTTCGGAGCCTTGTCGCGCCGCTCGGTCCTTGCCGAACAGGAGCAGACGGCGGCGGGACATCGCGTCACGCAACAGCAGAACGAGAGCCTGCGGCAATACTCGGCGCAACTGGAAACCATCAAGACCGAGTTGGCCACGGCGAACGCGCAGCTCGCCGGAGTGCTCGATGCGGCGACGCAGGTTTCGATCATCGCGACCGACGTACACGGTCTCATCACGGTCTTCAATTCGGGTGCGGAGAACTTACTGGGCTACTCCGCCGGAGAGATGGTCGGCAAGCAGACACTCCAGATCATTCATCTGCGCGACGAGGTGCTGGCTCACGGTGCCGAGTTGTCGCGTGAGTTGGACTATCTCGTGGAAGGCTTTGAGGCGTTCGTGGCCTACGCCAAGCAGGGCCGCTTCGATCAGCGCGAATGGACTTTCGTCCGTAAAGACGGCAGCCATTTCGCGGTCAGTCAGGTCATCACGGCGGTCAAGAACACCGCTGGCGAGATCACGGGATTCCTCGGCGTGGCCGAGGACATCTCACTTCGCAAGCGGCAAGAAGAACGTTTTCGCATCGTCGTCGAAGCCGCTCCCAGCGCAATGGTGATGATTGATCGCGAGCGACGGATCACCTTGGTCAATGGCCGCACAGAGGAACTTTTCGGCTACAGCCGCAAAGAACTCATCGGAGAGCTGGTCGAAATCCTCGTGCCCGAGCGATTTCGACCACAGCATCCCAGCAAAGTTGAAAGCTTCTACCGCAACCCTCAGACACGGGCCATGGGATCTGGCGGGGGTCTGTTTGGCGTCAGTAAGGATGGCACAGAGGTCCCCATCGAACTCGGTCTGAATCCCATTTCCACGAACGAGGGCACATTTGTCCTCGCCTCGATTATCGACATTACCGAACGCAAGCGGACTGAGGAGGAACTGCGTCGAGCCAAAGTGGAGGCTGAAGAGGTCAGCCGTATCTTGGACTCCAGTCTGAAGAGCATCGCCGATGGAGTGATCGTCGCCGATTCAGCGGGCAAGTTTTTGTTTTGGAACGAGGTCGCCGAGCAAATTGTTGGCCTCGGTACGACGGACACCCCCATTGAAGGCTGGACCACGCACTACGGTTGCTTCCTGCCCGATATGGTCACGCCCTTTCCGCCGCAAGACCTGCCACTGGCACGCACCATTCGCGGCGAGGATGTCTACGAAGACGAGCTGTTTATCCGCAATTCGCGGAAGCCGGATGGTGTGTGGCTCAGCGTCAACGGGAGACCCTTAAGGGATGAGACGAACCAATTGCGAGGTGGCGTCATCGTGTTCCGTGACACGACGGAGCGCCGGCGACACGAAGTCGAACTGCATCGAGCCAAGGAGGCTGCCGAAACCGCCAACAAGGCCAAGAGTTCGTTCCTGGCCAACATGAGCCACGAAATCCGCACACCGATGAATGGCATCATCGGCATGACGCAGTTGTTGGCGCGCACCGAATTGCGGTCGCACCAGCGCGACTATCTGACGACCGTCGATGAGTCGGCCCACATTCTGTTGCGGCTGCTCAACGACATCCTCGACTTCTCCAAGATCGAGGCGGGCAAGCTGGAACTGGAGCGTGTGAACTTCCGGATCTCGGAATGCGTCGGCCGCGCGTCGCAAATGCTGATGCTGCGTGCGGCAGAGAAGGGACTGGAGATCGTCTGTCGCATCGCGCCAGAAATCCCCGACCATCTGCTCGGTGATTCCGGCCGCATTCAACAGGTACTCGTCAATTTGCTCGGGAATGCCGTGAAGTTCACCGAAGCCGGCGAAATTTTTGTGAACCTCAATGTCGAGTCGATCACCGCCGAACGGGCCCGGCTGCATTTCTCTGTCAGCGACACGGGGATCGGAATTCCCGCCGACAAGCTGGTCCAGATTTTCCGTCCGTTCGAGCAGGCCGAATCCTCGACGACACGACGGTTCGGCGGCACGGGGTTGGGCTTGGCGATCTCGCGACAACTCGTGGAAATGATGCACGGCAAGATCTGGGTCGAAAGCGAACCCGGTCGTGGTTCGACGTTTCACTTCACCGCCGAATTGGAAATCTCCGACGATCAGCATCGGCACGAACCGGCGGAACTCGAATCGTTGCTCGACCTGCCGGTGCTGGTCGTGGACGACAACTTCACGAACCGCCGCATCCTAGGCGAGATGCTGCAATACTGGCACATGCGACCGGTGCTGGCCGACTCCGCCGCAGTCGCCCGACACGCGCTGCAAACAGCCGACGAGTCCCAGCATCCCATCCGACTGATTCTGCTCGACCACCACATGCCCGGCGAAGATGGTCTCCACTTTGCCGAGAGCTTGCGCGACATTCGGAATCAGGGCCAATGTCCGATCATCATGATCTCGTCGGGTACGTCGCCGATCGACGCGGAACTGGGCCAGAAATACGGTATCGGCCGGTTCATGACCAAGCCGGTCATCGCGTCCGAATTGCTCAACGAGGTGCTGCGCCAATTCGGTCGGTACACGACCGTCAAGCCGATGCAACCGCCGACTCTGGCGACATCCTCGCCTGTTCATCCGCGCCGCGTGCTGTTGGTCGAGGATAACGAAATCAATCGCCGCGTTGCACTCGGACTGCTGCTGTCGCGCGGGCATCAAGTGGTCGTGGCAGTGAACGGACTCGAGGCGGTCAACACGCTCGCCGCAGAGGAATTCGATGTCGTGCTGATGGACATGCAGATGCCCGTCATGGACGGCTACGAGGCCACCGCCGAAATCCGGAAGCGCGAGCACCAAACCGGCGGGCACATTCCGATCGTGGCGATGACGGCGGAGGCTCTCAAAGGAGACCGCGAACGCTGCCTCGACTCCGGCATGGACGACTACGTTTTCAAACCGATTACTCCCGCCGAAATGTATCGCGCCGTCGAACGCTTCCCCACGCTCTGCCTGCCGGTCGATGCCGGACTTCGGGAGGCTTCCGAAAGCGGCACGACTTCTTCTGCTGACCGTGATGCCGCACCGCTCGAACCCAGGGCTCGTGCGGACAACTCAGCGCCAGACACGCTCCCCGCGATCGATTGGAACGTGGCGAAAGAACGCCTCGGTGGCGGTACGGACACGCTGCGTGAGTTCGCGGAACTGGCGAAGAAAGAGACCGCGACCCAACTGGCAGAAATCCTCCGTTCGATCAAGACCCGCGAATTCAAACTGCTGCGCCGCGCGGCGCACACCCTGAAAGGCTCGGTGGCTTATTTCGGTGCCGAGCCACTCGTTCAAGCGGCATTGGCTCTCGAAAACCACGGGCGTAACGAGTCCTGGGACGGATGCGCCGAACTGCTGTCCACGCTCGAAAGCGAACTCGCCCGCTTCTTGATCGTCTTGAACGCGGGGCCTCCCGAGGCGAGCGACGGGACTTGAGTGAGGCGAGCGGCAGGAAATGGCGTATCCATCAAAGCCAGACGCGCAAGCGAAGCTGTCGGCCGTCGAGTCTTCGCTTGCGCGTCTCGCTTTGATCTGCGGTACGGCAACTCATGTCTCTCGCCTGACCTTGCGAAAGGCATTTGGCCCTCCTGTCGTCGAGCGACAGAACGACTATTGCCAGATGTCAGATGTCGTAATACATCGCGAACTCGAACGGGTGCGGGCGCTGGCGGAGGGCTTCGACTTCCTTCTCCGTCTTGTACCAAATCCAAGTATCGATCACGTCTTCGGTGAAGACATCTCCGCGAAGGAGGAACTGATGGTCGCGGCGCAGCGCGGCGAGTGACTCTTCCAGCGACGCGGGAACTTTCGGGGCATCGGTCTGCTCATCCGGCGCGAGGTCATACAAGTCTTTGTCGAGCGGTCGGCCGGGATCGAGGCGACGTTGGATGCCGTCGATCGCCGCCATCAACATCGCGGACATCGCGAGGTATCCGTTCGACGAAGCATCCGGACAGCGGAACTCGATCCGCTTGTTCTCGGGGCGCGGAGAATGGGCCGGGATGCGAATCGCCGCCGAGCGATTGCGACTGCTGTACGAGAGGTTGATCGGCGCTTCAAAACCGGGGACGAGCCGCTTGTAGCTGTTGGTCGTTGGGCAACAGAAAGCCATCAGCGCGGGTGCGTGATGCAGGATGCCGCCGATCGCAAACAGAGCGGTCTCGGACAGCCCCGCGTATCCCGAACCGGCAAACAGGTTCGTGCTGTTCTTCCACAGTGAGAAGTGAAGATGCAGGCCCGAGCCGTTGTCGTTCCACAGCGGCTTGGGCATGAACGTCGCCGATTTGCCGTGCTTGGCCGCGACGTTGCGGACGATGTACTTGTAGAGCAACAGGTTGTCGCCGGTGCGCACGATCGGCGCGTGCCGCATGTCGATCTCACACTGCCCGGCGGTGGCCACTTCGTGGTGCTGAGCTTCAACCTCCACGCCGCAGTCTTGTAGCGTGAGCATGATCTCTGTTCGCAGGTCTTGCAGCGTGTCCACTGGTGGGAGCGGGAAGTAGCCCTCTTTCAGACGAATCTTCTGACCGTTGTTGCCGCGCGATTCGATGCGGCCCCGGTTCCATTGCCCTTCGATGCTGTCGAGGTGGTAGTACGCCTCGTGTTCGTTCTGGTCGAAACGAACATCGTCGAAGACGAAGAATTCAGCTTCGGGTCCAAACTGCGCGGTGTCGGCCAGACCGGTCGATTTCAAATAGTTGTCGGCTTTGCGGGCAACATTGCGCGGGTCTTTGGCATAGTCCTCGCGCGTAATCGGGTCGAGGATGTTGCACGTCATGACCAAGGTCTGCGACATGAAGGGATCGACGAATGCCGTTCCCGAATCGGGGACGACCAACATGTCGCTCTCATTGATCGCCTGCCATCCACGCATGGACGAACCGTCAAACCCGAAGCCGTCTTCAAAGCTCTTCTCAGTCAGTGCGGTGACGGGAATCGTGAAGTGCTTCTGTGTTCCCGGAAAGTCCATGAACCGCAAATCGACGGCACGAATCTCACGCTCACGGCAGAGGGCTAATACTTCACGAGGCGAAGGGGACGGCACGAGGGTCTCTCCAGAGGTAAGCGTCAGTGGCGGTGGCCGATTCGTCAGCGGAAGACGATGGGTCGGCGAGGCACGATATGCAAAGCCAATACCGGCGAGTAAGGCGTGGTGGGACCGCAACTGCCACACACGGGTTCCATCGCCAAACGACCAAGCAGCAGACGGAACAGATTTGAAATCCGTGGTTTCAACTCTTGTACTGTCCGTTTGCCGTGCCGCGTCAGTCGGCGGCGACTTCTCCGCTGGTCGCCTCACCGCCCGAAGCGGTGGCAGCGGCTCCTTCCGTGGCGGCGAGTTGAACCAGTCCGTTGCTGCCGAACTTTTGTGTGCATTTCGGACACTTGGCTTTGGCCAGTCCCTTCCCGTTCAATCCGCCGAGCTTCTCTTTCTTGCGAGCCTCTTCGCTGACGATCAGGCCGCAGCCCGAACACTTCCAGCCACCGATCTCGATCTTGAAGCTGGGATCGGTGCGGTAGTAGCCGATGCTGGCCAAGTCACGCACCGAGTTGTCGCTGTAGTGGCACTTGAACGTTTCGTAGTGATCGGCCAGCGGGATTTCGGTGTTCGCCCCGAAGCCTTCGATGCCGCAGGCCGAATGCAATGCTCGAGCGAACGTGCGGAACTCGGACAGTGCGAACGACAGATACTGCGCGTACTTGTCGTCCGGTCCCTTCGGCAACCTCACCGCGATTCGGCCTCCACCAAACACGGGGATGTTGCCGAACAACGACTCCGAGTCGAGCGGTGCGGGCTGGACAATTGTCAGTTGAGCGAAGGTCTCTTTCGCATACTGCCGCTTCGTCGCGACAGCCAGTCCGTCGAGCGAGGCGTCTGGCTTCGCAAGCTGCTCCAACATCGCAGCGCGAATTGCGGGCTTCTTCTTGAGATTGCTGCCGAACATTCCCGCCGATCCCACGAGCGTCACCAGCAGTAAGTCTTCCGCGCCAAGACCGACATCGACGGGCTGAAATTCGTTGAGCAGGCTGTCGGCCTTGAGCTTCAACTTTTCGGGAACAACGGTATGCAGGCGGACATCTGCCAGCCATGTTGCATAGCGTCCAGAACTGGCCGTCGTTGCGGAGCCACTCGCCGTGACAGCCGCCATTTCGGGGTCGGTCTTTTTCTTGGCGTTGGGCTTGGGTTTTTGCGGGACAACGAATGCCGATTCACACTTGGGGCACTTGCCCGTCTTGCCACGAAACTTCTCACGAACGCGAATGCGATGTCCTTGAGGACAGTAGACGACGAACGTCGCTTGTGAGGTCGCCCCTTTGCGGGCACGAGCGATCTCCACTTCTTCAGCGGCCGCAATCTTCAGCAGTTCGTCTTCGGGGGAAACCTGCGGCGCGGTTGGCTCTTCCTTGGCGGGTTCGAGCGGCGCGAAGGTGTCCGCAGTCTGGTTGTTCTCGGAACTGGCCTCCGACGACATCAGCGGAATCGCGTCCAAGTCATCGTCGCCAGACTCTTCGTCCATCGACGGAAGTGATTCGATGGAAGCGGCATCTGCGAGCAGGTTGTACGTCGGCTCTTGCAGTCGAAACGTCGGCTCATCGGAGAATTCGGAATCGCCCCCGTCCGATCTCAATTCAACGGTCTCAGCCAGATCGAAGGCATCGTCGTCCGCCTCCGACATGTGTACGTCGCCCGCCAATTCAAAACCGTCGTCTTGATCTTCCTCGGAAGCCATCGGTGCTGCGGCGAGCAATGACTCGGGAGTTGCCATGTGGCGTCGTCGTGCGGGAGTCGCATCGGTGATCGAAGACTCTTCAATCACTTCGAGGTCGAACGTCTGTACCGTTCCAATCGGAGCGGCCTCGCGACGACGCAGGAACGAGGCTTCAATGTCTGATCGCAGAAACGAACCGCAACTCCAGCAGCGAACGAGTCCCTGTCGACACGTCTCGCCACACTTCGGACACGCCTCCATGTCGCCATCGACAGCGGCATCTGTGGGAAGCGAGTGTCGCTGAGTCTCTTCCGCACGAACAGCATGGACGACATGACCACACTCGGGGCATTCCGCCGTATCTTCGAGTAGGAACGTATCGCACGAGGGGCAGTTGATGATCTGAATCGCCATAACGGACACGACCCCAACAACTCGGTTAACGAGAAGAAAAAATGCTGAAAGAATTAACACTGAGGCCAAGCGAACCAAGGCCACTGATCGAATAGAAAATGACCGACGCCACTCAAAAATGTTGAACCAGAAAGCAGAGTCCGGCCGCAACGATGCGGCAATCTAACACGGGTCTAGGCCGAATACACGCTCGAAAATGCAGGGAGGAAAGACGCGTTTTCCTGAATCCTCAGCATTCATCCAACCGTCACAGTCGGCGATCTTGGCGAAGTGACCAAGTACTCGGTTGATCGTGAATGAGTACTCACATGGCACAGCGTGGTTTCCATCGAACACGGCAGATAGGATGCCGCCCCCGTGAAAGGGCGTCTGCCAAATCAACCGTGTCAAACCCCCATTGAATTGCAAGGAGTCCACGATGCTGTTTCGTTCTGCATTCTGTTTCTCAGGCCTGCTGGCGTTGAGTGCCCTCAGTGCCAACGCCGCCGACAACGAGCCGCCGACCGGTTTCGCGTCTCTCTTCAACGCCAAGGACTTGTCGGGCTGGCACGGCGTCAGCACGGAAGACCCGCGCAAGATTCAGGCGATGAGTGACGAAGATCGTGCCGCCAAGCGGACGAAGAGTCTCGACGACATCAAGCAACACTGGAGTGTTCAGGGTGCCGATCTCGTCAACGACGGATTCGGTCTCTACCTGACGACCGACAAGGACTACGACCACTACGAACTGTGGATCGACTACAAGACCGTCCCGAAGGCCGACAGCGGCATCTATCTCAAGGGCGCGCCACAGGTCCAGATTTGGGACTTCACCGACCCGACCAAGTTCAGTATTGGAGCCGACAAAGGTTCGGGCGGCCTGTGGAACAACCGCGCGGGCAAACCGGGCAAGGACCCACTGGTCCTCGCCGACAAACCACTCGGCGAATGGAATCGCTTTCACATCGTGCAAGTCGGGACTCGCACGACGATCACGTTGAACGACAAACTCGTTGTCGATAACGCGATCCTCGAAAACTACTTCGACAAGGACCGTGTGACGCCGCTCGTTCCGAAAGGTCCGATCCAGCTTCAGACTCACGGCGGCGAGATTCGCTGGAAGAATATTTTCATTCGAGAGATTCCCGGCGACGAAGCGGCCAAGCTCCTGGCGCGAGACGACGCGGGCTTCACGCCGCTGTTCAACGGCAAAGACCTGGCGGGTTGGTCGGGGGCCGTGGAGAACTACGAAGTCGCCGACGGTGCGATCCGCTGCAAGACCGGCAAGGGCGGGGTTCTGCATACCAAGGACGAGTACTCGGACTTCGCCGTCCGACTCGAATTTAAGTTGCCTCCCGGCGGAAACAATGGCCTCGCGATTCGCTATCCCGGACAAGGTGATACGGCCTACGTCGGCATGTGCGAGCTGCAAGTCCTCGACACCGAACACCCCAAGTACAAGGGCCTCGATCCGCGACAGGCACATGGTTCCGCGTACGGCATGGCCGCCGCCGCGCGCGGCTATCACCGACCCGTCGGTGAATGGAACTATCAGGAAGTCCGCGTCGTCGGCTCAACGATTCAAGTCGAATTGAACGGCTCGACGATCCTTGATGCCGATCTCAGCAAGATCACCGAGTACATGGCGAACAGCCCGCATCCCGGCAAGGAACGGACCACGGGCTACTTCGGTTTCGCCGGTCACAGCGAGCCGGTCGAGTTCCGCAACGTCCGCATCAAGTCCCTTGTCCCTGCAAAGTAACACGATTCGCAAAGCATGGCGATCAAATGCAATCAGGCCCTCGTCGTAACGAGGGCCTGATTGCGTCGCGAAACAAGCGACCCCACCGGGCTTGCCCCGGTGGCTCGCGGGTTCTTGCACTACTTGTTGCTGTGCCGATTCGCGTTAATGAACAAGTAGTGCAAAGACCTGTTTCCACAGGAGCAAGCTCGACGGGGTTCGCTTGTTTGAGGTTCCGATTGGTCTCACCTGTTTCAAAGCGCTGACCCGAAGATCACTGCCGAACCGGCTGCTCCACAAAGCGACTCAATCGCAGGCCAAGTTGCGAACCATTCTGAACGGGTTCGCCGAGAGCGATCGTGGAACCCTCTTTGACTTGCAGTTTCAGCGGCTCGTCGCAGTGCGTTGAAAACGGGATGAACGAACCGGGGCGCAGTGCCAAGAACTCTCTCAGAGTCATCCGGCGCTGGCACAACTGCACTGAGACCGGCACCGAAATTGAGCCGACTCGTGCGAGCAGTGTCTCACGCGACGTGAGCCGAGTTGAAGCCGACTTCATCGTCGGACAATTTGAAGACGCTTGCTCCCCGTTCATCTGATCACTCTCCAAATCGACTCGACCGCGTCACGAAGAGTTCGTGACGCGGTCGGCCTGTCTGAGTAGATCGGATCGAATCGGCAGAAAACTTCGAGGAATCTGGCTCACGATGCCGCGTCAGATGACTTTTGATGGGCCTGCTCGCGCAGCGTCTCACGACGGTCGGCCGTCATTGCGCTGAGTCCGAAAACGACGATCCCGATCACCTCGACCAACATCAGTGTTCCACCGTGCTTGTCGAACCAGAGATTGACGGGGGCGGTCGGATCGCCCAGCGTCATCGAGACCATCGCCAAGATCGTGACGACGAAGACCATCGTGATGGCAGCGGTGAGTTGAAACAGGACTCGCGACATGTGGCGGGTTCCAAAAGGGACGTGAGAAAAGATGAGACCTGCGATCGGGCGATTTAGCGGGGTCAGGAGGCCCGCGCCGATCGCATTGTTTGTTCCATGTCGAGCAACCGTTGCTTCAGATCGGTCCCGGACGGCGCGGTGTAGCCGCCGAGCTTGCCTCCCGAAGCCAGTACTCGGTGGCAGGGAATCAAAATCGGGAATCGGTTCGTGGACATCACGGTCCCCACGGCACGCGCCGCGCCGGGATGACCGACCTTCCGCGCGAGGTCTCCGTAAGTTGTGGTCGCTCCGTAACCGAGCCGCCTTGTCGTGGCCAGGACCTTGTCTCGAAAGGGCGTTCGTTCCGGCAACTCCAAGTGAAACTCATCGAACTCAACCCGCTCGCCATCTGCGTACGCGAGCAGTTGCTGACGCAGCGTTGGAAACCAATCAGCCGCTTGGAGTGAGCCACTCGTCGAGCATTCGGCCCACCAACTCGAGGCCGCTTGTCGCACGGACGCTGTTGATGGATGCCCCACGAACACCGCACGAACGATCTCGTCGCGCCCTGCGATCCCCAGCCAACCGATCGGTGACGAGAACGAACACAGCCTCAATGACTCGTCGCCGCCGAAGTCTTCCCTGCGAACTGCCATTCTTCACCCCTCTTTGACCGGTGTGGGACTCAGCTATAGAATGCCGCCGCAGTTTGCGGACTCCTCGTGCAGCCCGCAATCGACGGACGACCCATGCCGGAGAGGTGGGAGGATGTGCCGGACAGGCGATGGCGGATTTGAGCCGAATCGCTTGGAAACCGGCACTTTTTGTTGGCGAAGAACACCACCCCGAAGTGTCTACGAGAATGCTGGACGAATGCCCTCGTTGACACTTCGGGTTGATGCCAGACATGACCGCACGCATTTGTTTTGGTCACAAGGCTGCTTGAGTTTTTGAGGAACGCGCACATGAACCCGTACTCATCGCTGGCCGATGACTTCTACATCAACATGAACTTGAACACCGAGATGCAGCTTCCCGCGGGTCGGGAAACAATCCTCGGGTTCTTCGAGCGGGTGCAGAAGAAGTACCCGACGATGCGCAACTTCCACACGCGCGAGAACGGCGACTTCGTGCTGGAAGAGGACAAGGACATGGGCCACCAGCGTTGGGTCACCCTCGAACCGCGTCGCGTCTGTAGCGGGCACATCAATCCGGACGATGTCGATGATGCGGTCGAGCAGCACTCGCTGATCCTCGATCTCGTCCCGTTCATGTTGTCGGTCAGCCCGCTCGATTGTGAGGCCCTCGATTTCATGATGGGTTTCGATTTCGCTTACCGAGGCAACCACGATGAACTCGTGGCCGAGGCCCTTGGCGTCGGATCGGCGATGGAAGGGATGCTCGAAATCCCCGGCATGAAAGTGCTGAACTACGAGCCAACCATCACGATTGCCCTCGACGAATCCTGCCGTCGCCAAGCGAGGCTGACGATCGAAACCCGCACCAACGCGTACCAAGTTCGGCGCGGCGAGTTCCCCGAAGAGCAGATCAGCGTCTTTTTCACTGTCCGTCAGTACGGCAGCCTCGAATCCGACCTGTCCTACGAGCAGACGTTCTCGCAACTCCGTACCACGGCCGAACAGCTTCTGGAATCGCACGTCATCGAACAGGTGCTGCGACCGCTGCAACAGGCGATCGCCACGAAGTAGAAACGGGAAGTGGACTCGTCATGGGAACCGGCATCGATCCGAAGGTGGACTACGCCTTCAAGCGTGTCTTCGGAAGTGAAGAGAACCGCAACGTCCTGTTGCACTTGCTCAACGCGCTGCTGGAAGATTCACTGCCCCAAAAGATTCGGGAGGTCGAACTGCTCAATCCGTTCAGTGACCGGGATGCCGAGAATGACAAGCTTTCGGTTCTCGACATCAAGGCCCGCGACGAGGCTGGACGCGAATACCTGATCGAGATGCAACTCTTCACTCACGCTTCGTTTCCCGAGCGACTGTTGTATTACGGAGCTAAGCATTACTCGCAACAGATCAGTGAGGGTGAGAAGTACTCTAGGCTGCGGCCGGTCATCGTGATTTGTTTCGTCAATGCGACCCTGTTTCCGAAGATGCCCGGCTATCACAGCCGCTTTGAATTGATCGACCCCAAGCATGGCGGACGGTTCACCGACCAGTTCATGATTCACGTTGTCGAACTGCCCAAGTTTCTCGACACGCTCCAACCCATCGACGACGATGCCGACCGGTGGGCCTATTTTCTCAGACACGGTGGCGAGTGGGATTCTGCCACGATGCCCGCGTTTCTGAATGCTCCCGAGTTTCTTCAAGCCACAGGAACCTTGGCCATGCTCGCCCAAAGTGACACCGAACGAGAACGGTACGAAGCCCGGATCAAGTTTGAACGCGATCGCGCCGCAGCCGAGGACGACGCGACAGAACGCGGGCTGGCCAAAGGAATGGCGCGCGGGCTGGCTCAAGGCCTCGAAGAGGGGCTGTCTCAGGGGCGAGCGAATGAAGCGAAAACGCTCATCCGGCGGCTGGGAACTCGTCGCTGGGGCGTAATCCCTGCTAATGTGGCTGAATCCTTGGAGAGCATCACATCCGTCGAACAGCTCGAAGAGATGGCTGATCGGGTTATCGACTGTCGCGGTTGGAATGAGTTCATACAACCGGGGCTGTCGCCGACGGATTCAACTATTTCCGGGTGACGGACACGTTCCCAAAACGTGTCACGACGAGTTCGCTGACGCCTCATGACTTCCCTCCAACGACTCCCTCCATCCCAAAATCTCTAACAGGTGACAACGATGCCCGTGCAGCTCAGTGAATTTGCCAAGTCTCTCTCTGTCGAAACGGCCTTCAATGTGTTGGCGGTGGCCAAGGCGCTCAAGGCGACTGGCAAAGATGTCGTCGAGTTGGAGATTGGCGACAGCCCGTTCGACAGCACGGCGTCGGCGAAGTCGTCGGGGGTCGAGGCCATTCAGCAGAACAAGTCGCACTACTGTCCCTCGCCCGGCTTGCCCGAGTTCCGTGAAGCGGCGGCTCGGTTTGTGAAGCACGAGTTCAATATTCCCGCCGAGGCGGCGAACATCGTCGTCGCGCCGGGAGCCAAGGTGTTCGAGCAGTATTTCTGCGAAGCGTTCCTCAACCCGGATGACGGTGTGCTGGTCTTCAGCCCGTACTTCCCGACGTATCTGCCGAACATCCTGCGACGCAACGCGCGGCCGGTCCTCGCGCCACTCAAGCAGTCGAACGGCTTCCGGCCCGAGATGTCGGCGATCGAGAACTTCCTCAAGACCGACAAGGCTCCGAAGGCGATCTTCTTCAACTCGCCTCACAACCCGACCGGCGGCGTGATGACGCGGCAAGACCTGCGCGACGTGGCCGACCTGCTGCGCGGGACGAACGTCGCCGTCTTCAGTGACGAACCGTACTGTCACATGGTGTGGAAGGGGACGCACGAATCGCTGCTGTCCGAGCCGGGAATGCTCGAACGATCCGTGGCGGCGTACACGTTCAGCAAGAGCTACAGCATGAGCGGCTGGCGGCTCGGCTTCTCGGTCGCGTCAGTCGAGGTTTCCGACGCGATTGGCAAGATGATCAACACCACGCTGTCGTGTACTCCGCCGCTGGTGCAACTCGCCGGTAAGGCGGCTCTCGAACGAGACACCACTGAACGCGACACGGTCATGCAGAAGTTCCGCAAGAAGGTCGAACTCCTGACGAACGGCCTCAACCAGCTGGACGGCTTCCATTCGCTCGACCCCGCCGCGACGTTCTACGTCTTCCCGAACGTCGCTCCGGTCTGCAACCGGCTCGGCATCACCAGCCACGGCCTCGCGCTCTATCTCCTCGAGGGAGCCGACGACAAATTCGGAGTCGCCTGCTTGGGAGGCGAATGCTTCGGAGAGGCAGGCGGCGGCTTCCTCCGCTTCAGTTGCGCCGAGCCGGATGAGCGACTTCAACAGGCACTCGATTTCCTTCCCGTCGGCATCTCGCGCACGGACCGCATTGCCGCGTACCTCGAAAAGCACCCGAAGCACCGCCTGACGCAGCCGTATCCGGTGGGGTGAGTCGGCTTGGTTCCTGTAGCTCATGAAGAAGTGACCCCGCATGGACGCGCTACCGCCTTCAACTGCCCGCGACGCGAATGCCCCTCCGCCGCGTCGTCGTTTGCGGATGTTGCTGGT
>Ga0114966_10003038_pt1 | contig 14871 bp, 16 predicted proteins | sample M_130207_XF_Meta_FD_87029 | JGI IMG/M metagenome (GOLD analysis project Ga0114966, IMG submission 87029) | Freshwater microbial communities from Lake Montjoie, Canada to study carbon cycling - M_130207_XF_MetaG | ecosystem: Environmental > Aquatic > Freshwater > Lake | place: Lake Montjoie... | reverse complement strand
CCCGCCTCATTCAGTTAAAAATTAATTGTTGGATGCGGGAGTCTTGTTGTACCAATCTTTGGAGTTGTTTACGACATAAACAACCAAGAGCATCACGGGTACTTCAATTAATACACCCACCACCGTTGCCAACGCCGCACCCGAATTAAATCCAAACAAACTGATTGCAGCGGCCACCGCCAATTCAAAAAAATTGGATGCGCCTATTAGAGCAGAAGGACAAGCCACATTGTGTTTTTCACCTAATGCTCGATTGAGCCAATAGGCCAATGCAGAATTGAATAACACCTGTATCAAAATAGGAACTGCTAGCAATGCAATCACCAAAGGCTGCTGTAATATCGCTTCGCCCTGAAATGCAAATAGCAAAACAAGAGTAGCCAACAACGCAGCGATTGACCATGGACCGATTTGCTCCATCACTTCGTCAAACGCTTGAGTGCCTTTGGATAACAATGATTTGCGCAACCATTGCGCCAAAATTACTGGAATGACAATATATAGAACAACAGACGTGAGCAAGGTATCCCAAGGCACAGTGATGGCTGATAAGCCTAATAAAAATGCAACCAAAGGCGCAAATGCAATGACCATGATGCTGTCATTGAGAGCGACTTGTGACAAGGTAAATAGCGGATCGCCATTGGTGAGTCTGCTCCACACAAACACCATCGCCGTACAAGGTGCAGCGGCCAACAAAATCAAACCCGCAATGTAACTGTCGATTTGATCGGGCGGCAACAATGGTGCAAACCAATGCCCAATAAAAAACCAACCCAATACAGCCATTGAAAAAGGCTTAACCAACCAATTGACAAACAAGGTAACGCCAATGCCTCTCACATGTTTGCGCACTTCACCCACGGCGCAAAAATCTACTTTTACAAGCATGGGGATGATCATCACCCAAATTAAAAAACCAACAGGTAAATTAACTTTTGCGAATTCCATTTTTCCGATGGCTTGAAAAACAACGGGGAACCATTGTCCCAATCCAATGCCAACCAAGATACACAAAAACACCCAAACGGTGAGGTAGCGTTCAAACACGCTCATGGGTTTGATGTCGGTGACGTTATTCATGTTGGCCTATAAAAATTTCTAATCGCTTGCTGATCAAATGCATGGTATTGACAAAGGCTTCTCTCTTTTTTTTGTCGTCGCCTTTCACTTCAGAAGGATCCGCATAACCCCAGTGCTCTTTTGCAGGTTGACCGGGCCAATAGGGACAAACCTCACCAGCTGCATTGTCACAAACCGTAATCACAAAATCCATACTTGGTGAATCGGGTTTTGCAAACTCATCCCAACTCTTGCTATACAAACCCTCAATCGAAACCCCTGCTTGCTTGAGCACTTCAAGTGCAAGGGGATTGGGTTTTTGGTTTTCGCGAGGGCTGCTGCCTGCGGAAAAAGCTTGGAATCGACCTTTGCCCAGATGATTGAGCAATGCTTCAGACAAAATACTTCTGGCTGAATTGTGTGTGCATAAAAATAGAACCCTAAAGGGTTGAGTGGATGTGTTCATATGAATGACGAGTGCTAACTCTCAGTAGGTAATATATTATAAAACAGTGACAGTTTCGTGACATGTCATACAAGGATCTTTTCTCGGTAAACTAACTGCAAAGATGTCAACAGGTTTAATGAATGAATATTCAAATCTTTCAACAGCAATTTATCAATATGGGTCGAGAATGGATTGAACAAACGCTTAAAGGTGCTGTCCACGCCCCTACCGCAGATTGGATGCAATGGACCTTAGACGATCAACCCATGGGATGGGTTCAATCCGAAAGAGCGCAACAGATCGCGCAATTTTTGCCTCAGTGCACATTCAACTCAAAAGGATTGAACTGGTCACCAGGCACCATTAATAAAGCACAAAGAAATCTAATGTTTGCGCAAGCAGGGCTTCAATGGAAGACTCAAGGTTGGGTACACGGTTGGCGCGATGAATCTTTTGACTTGCTCGATCAAAACAATACATGCATCTTGAGCGCAGAGCGATCATTGTTTCAATTTGCAGGAATGCCAAGCCAAGCCGTTCACATCAATGGCTATCACGTCAATGGGAAAATGTGGTGTGCGCGACGCTCGCCCAATAAAGCAACTCATCCGCATATGTGGGACAACTTATCCGCAGGCGGACTACCAACGGGTGAGGACATCTTCGATGCAGCTCTTCGTGAGTTGGGAGAAGAGGCTGGAATAGAAGTGGGTCTTGCACAAAATATTTTTTTATGCGGCTCTGTTTTAACCTCGCGCGCAGAAGCCAACGGGTGGCATCAAGAGCTCTTGTGGATTTTTGATTTGCTAATACCGGCCAATATCAAACCGCATAACACCGATGGTGAAGTTTGTGAATTTGCCTGTTTGAATGCTAATGACCTATACAAACAACTGCAATCTGGGGAATTCACGCCTGACGCAATGGTGGCCATTGCAAAAAGTCATGGAAAGCAATTGCATAAAAAAAATAAATGAATTCATTGACCTAAATCAAGACACTAACGTCCATGAGAGACAAAATCAGTCATATTTCTATTTTTAGATGTGCTGACAAAGGAATAAAAATGCTCTCGATTAAAAAAGCTAAAAAATTGATAAAGGCTGACCCAACCAGCGATTTATCGAAAATACTCGCTAAATTGGTTTTATCCTTAGAGTCTGATGTGAGCTTTCAAGTTAAAGAGCTGTACGATTTGGATTACGAAGAATTTGAATTGGCACTTGATATTTTAAGAGAGTGGCGAATTGATCAATACTTCATGAGTAAAGCCAAAATATTTGATGCTGCATTTCATGCGCAAGCTCTACATCCTATCCTTGGCCAATAAACTGGGCAGGCCTGTAGACAAAATGGGCAACCATGAAATGAGCAATGTTCCAACAAAAATCGCTATCAGTGCGGGCACTACTGAGCTTGCAATTTTTCGAATGGGTTGATTAAAAACGGCAGACGCAAAAAAAATATTCATGCCTGCTGGTGGACATAAAAAACCCATTTCCATCACAGATAAAAAAATAATTCCAAAATGAATCGGGTCTATTCCATAACTGATTGCCAAAGGAAGCAACAAAGGAACCAAAACTACGATCGCAGCATAAATTTCCATCAGTGCTGCAGCAATCACCAAAAATACATTGAGCGCAAACAAAAAGATATATTTGTTTTGCGTAACACCCTGCACCCATTCAATGGCCAAATCGGGTATTCCTGCGTCGACTAAATAATTGGTCAACCCCAACGCCATACCCAATATCAACATAACACCCCCAATGATTTGAGCGCAGTTAATTAAGCATGCCAGCAACAAACGGGGATTCAACTCTTTATGGGCAAATGCTTGAGTTAGAACAGCATAAATAGCTGTTAACGCTGCGCTTTCAGTGGGTGTAGCAAATCCACTGACCAAGGATCCAATTGCAACCACGGGCGCGAATATTTCCCATTTGGCACACCATATAGCCAAGCCTAACTCTGTATTTGAGACCGAATCGTTCTTATTTTCACCTGCTACGCGTAAATAGCCCCCAAAGATCAATAAACAAACGATCATTAATATGGCAGGCACCAATCCTGCAAGAAACATGGTGTTAATCGGAACTCTCGCAAGGATGGCAAACATAATCAGCGGAATGGATGGCGCAAACAATACGCCTAAGGCACTTGCACTTGTGACTAAACTGATACTGCGTTGCTCGGGATAACCGGCGTTACGCAACAAAGGCAACAACAAACCACCTAACGCAAGTATGGTGACTCCACTCCCGCCAGTAAATGCCGTAAAAAAAGAACACAGCACTGCAGCAGCAATCACAGTACCCAAAACACCTCGACCAAAGACAGCAATAAATACAACACCCAAGCGATTGGCCGCACCCGTTTTTGCAAATACCAATCCAGCCAAAGTAAACAAAGGTAGCGCAGGCAATGATGGATTGACTGTGATTTGGTAATGCGACAGCGCAACAGACGCCAAAGGCAATCCTTCGCTCCAAAACAGGGTCAAAGCCAATCCACCCAGTATCGTAAAAATAGGAGCGCCACAAAGCAAACTAACGCCCAATAAAAGCAGTGATGTCCATAAAGGCATTACTTCACCGTCAAAATACCGTGCCAACAAAAAACCACTCAATGGAACCAACAAACCATTGAATAACTGCAGTCCATATGTTTGCGCTGAGCGCATAGACAACTGAAAACCGAGCACTAAAAATCCCAAAGGCATCATCGCTTGCAACCACCAAACAGGCACGTCGTAGGCCAGTTTGTTATGCGAAGACATTTCAGTCCATACGAAATGACCACTAGACCATGTCAAAACACCGCAGACAATACCTGCAAATGCATAGGCAAAGTACTGACCCGCAGGAATTAATCGACCCAAAGTGGCTAAGTGTCCTGCGCGTTCGGCTGCAATCGCACCAAACATCGCCATGACTAATCCTAAGTGTTGAACAACAAGAGGTCCATTTTCAAATCCACTTCCCATCATGGGTCGAGAAATAATTTCAATCAATGGAATGAGAGCCATACCTATCAGCGCAAATGCTGCGAGGTATTCATCGATGCGTTTCATACTCGACATTATTTTTTTGCCGCCCGATATTCTTTGAGATGCCTAAGTACTTCGTCAAATGTTTCGGCGGGTACCAAAGTGCCTCGAATCCGAGGATAAAGTTTTTCAGCCAACAGATTCCATTCACGCATCTGATCTGGAGTCGGTCTATTCACAACCAAGCCTCTTTTTTTCATAGCATCAACGGCTTCTTCCACTTCCTGACGTGCTTTAGTGCGAATATGAACACCTGCCTTCTCCCCAGCAGTACGCAAAGCTTGCTGACCTGCTGGTGACATATCGTCCCAAGCTTTTTGAGTAATTACCATAGCACCAACAACAGGGGCCCAATTGATTTCCAACATGTTGGACGCCGTTGAGTAGACTTGCGTTGCAAGCGCAAAATAAGGTGTAGAGGGGACGACTTGAATCATTCCCGTTTGTATAGAAGGCAGGATGTCAGCCGTTTCTAAAGGAACTGGTACATACCCCAAACTTTTCATAATCTCTTGTTGTTCACCTTCACCCGCAAATGAAAAGAATTTCATTTTTTTAAAATCATCAGGCTTGACAGCCTGATCCTTTGAAAAAAAACGAATCCAACCCGCATCTCCCCAAGCCAAAACAATAAAGCCTTTGTCTAAAAATTTTTTCTCCATGGAAGGACGCATTTTTTCTCTAACATAATCGACCTCATCCCATGTTTTAAAAAGAAGTGGGATATTTTGTAAGGCTTTGATTGACGGCTCAATTTCGCTCAAACCCACAATAGACAACAATGCGCCCTGTAATTGACCAATGCGCATGCGTCTTGCAAGTTCAGTTTCTCCGCCTTGACTGCCGTCAGGAAAAACTACGTACTTTGCATTACCACCTTGCGCTGCTCGCCAAGATTCACCAATCTCTAAAAGTTGCCTGTGATACAAAGAATTTTTAGGGGCTAACGTGCCGATTCGCAGTGGTTTGTCTGCTGCAAACGATGTGATATTAAAAGCAGTTAAGCACGTTATTAAAAGAATCCATTTTTTTAGCATGTTTATCTCTCAAAAAAGATCGTCGATTTTTTCAAGCAACCAAGTAGCGCGTGATAGCATCACTTCATTTTGTAAATTTTTATATTTGTTAGCGACAATAACGGCTTGTTGCAAACAGTCAATAAAAAACTGTCGATCCTGCTTGGCTAACGCTATGCTTTCTGCTTTTGCAACCCATTGACCTGCACTTTCACCACGACTCTGTGCAATCGCTTGATTAAACAGTTGTTCGGCTTTATCGATTGATCCGCTGGGTCGAGAAGCTTCAAAAGTACCGAGCAAACTGGTGAGGCTGCCTTGTCCATATTCTGGATTCTTAGTCCATGCCAGTCGAGCAAGTTCAATGGCAAGGGGTAAATCAGCAACCACATCCGGATCATCTTTGGACATCGAAATCAATCCACCCCAAGATGCAGCCGCCCAGTACGCAACTCCAACCTGCTCAATTGATAATTTTTGCAATAACTGCGGGTCTTTTTTAGTCAATGCCTGCTTAAAACCAGGCTGATTCAGTTCAAGTGCTGTCATTGCATGCCTATGCGCCCGAGCATAAAGTTTTGCAGCACGCTGTCTTAAGAGCTGCGCTGCATGGGTATCTTTTGATTCAACCTGATCCGCTTCAAATGCAACAAACGCATAGGCGTATTGTGTATATCCTGCTCCAACCGATTCCGCCAATTTCAAATTGCCCGGTGTTTGACGCAAAATAGATTCGGAAAACTTTAAATAAAATGCACTGGCCTCACGAGCTAAAACAATATCGTCTTCTGATTGATCCTGAACCGATATAGAGTCAGCAACACGATTAATCAAATAAGACTGAAAAGCACAACCCGTCATCAACTGGCAAAGAAGTACAACAACCCACAGTGTGATATTTCTTAGGATCAAAATATCAATACCTTCTACGTCAATTGTCTTTTAGCAATGAGGACCGTTTGCATCAGCAAATGCAATTGCTTGAGCGCCTCTTCACGCGTGACTGCAAAAAACCCTTGTTTTTTACCTAAATCATCCCAAGCGCGGAGTTGTAACGCATCATTTGAAAAAGGTGTATTTGAAAAAACCTTGAATTCAGAATCAGACATCAGCCCCCCTTGCAATTCAAGACTGCGCACTGAATCTTCCGAGAGCTTAGAAAAATATTCAGGGTTTCTAGTGACCAGATAACGTTTGGCTTTGACATGAAGCCTAATAGGCTCCGAAACAGCCAATCCAAAATAAGGCTCCAATAAATGAGCTGCGACTTCTTCATGTCGATCGTCAACACCTCGTAATGTCGGCGTACCTTCATTGTCTACCAGCAGGTGCCCCAGATCGTGCAACCATGCGGCCAATTTCAAGGAATCACTTGCACCTGCAGAGGAAGCCAGTTGAGCGCATTGCCACGAGTGTTCCAGTTGAGTCACGGGCTCGCCAGAATACACATGGTCACCTAAATTGCGATAAAGATAAAGAATAGACTCATTATTTAAACTCATTTAAGTATTTTTAATGAGTTTTATTTCAAATTAATGACACATTTAGAGAGCGTGACATTAAATTGTCACAAAGAATTCAAATAATAAATCTCATGGATACGACTAATAGCGTTATACGTGTTGTTGGGGCAAATAAGACTTTTAAAAATTCTTGCAAAGCCCTTGATAACGTGAATTTTGAAATACGAGCTGGCGAATGTGTGGGCCTTTTGGGCGCATCAGGATCGGGCAAATCAACCCTGCTGCGAAGTTTATGTGGTCTTGAGCGTCTCGATGCTGACAGTACAGAGATCAGGTTAAACGATGAATTACTACAAAAATCGGGAAACCTGAGCTCCGACATTCGTTCAATCAGAAAACACATCAGTATTATTTTTCAACAATTTAATTTAGTTGGGCGTATGGATGTGCTCACCAATGTGATGACAGGCTTATTACCAAATGTGCCCCTTTACAGAAGTTTAACGGGACAATTCACCACCCAAGAAAAACTCAAATCACTCAAAGCATTGCACTCAGTTGGACTGTCCGATTTGGCGGCGCAGCGCGCGTCAACTCTTTCGGGTGGACAACAACAGCGAGCCGCAATTGCGCGTGCCTTGGTACAAGGCGCTCAAATCTTATTGGCAGATGAACCGGTTGCTTCGTTAGACCCTGAATCAACCAGACGTGTCATGGAGTTGCTGCGTCAACTCCAACGCGAACAAGGCATGACACTTGTCATTAGCTTGCATGACGTCAATTTAGCACGTCAATACTGCGATCGAATCATTGCATTAAAAGATGGAAAGCTAGTTTTTGATGGCTCCCCCAATGATTTAAGCAATAGAAAATTAAACGAACTTTACGGCTCACAATCTGATGAACTATTCAGTGACCGCAGCCAATTGGATCTCACCACACCTATTTTTAACTCACCGCGCCCTGTTTGGACGCATTAACTCCATCACTTAAAGGATAGCACCATGAAATTAATTCGATTACTTGCATCGAGTCTTTTAGCAATCAGCGCGGCCAGTGCAATTGCTCAAGACATCAGTTTTGGCATTATTGCCACCGACTCAGCATCGGCACAGCGTGAAAAGTGGGAACCTTTTTTCCGCGACATGGAAAAAAAGACTGGGCTGAAGATTCAATCTTTTTATGCGCCTGATTATGCGGGTGTGATTGAAGCCATGCGCTTCAATAAAATTCAGGTGGCTTGGTATGGCAACAAAGCTGCGATGGAAGCGGTCGACCGCGCCAATGGAGAGGTATTTGCCCAATTGATGTACGCCGATGGAACATACGGCTATAACGCCTTACTCATCACACACAAAGACAGCCCTTACAAAACATTGGATGATGTGATTGCCAATAGTAAAGCAATCAATTTTGGCATTGGAGACCCCAACTCCACTTCTGGATTTTTAGTCCCCTCTTATTACATCTTTGCACAACGAAAAGTCGATCCCCGCAGCGCTTTCAAAACCATTCGCAACGCAAGTCATGGCGCCAATATTCAAGCCACATTGGCCAAGCAACTCGATGTCGCCACCAATAACACAGAGGACATGGGTAAGCTTGAAAGCAGTAAGCCTGAATTGTTTAACCAATTGCGAATTGTTTGGAAAAGCCCTTTAATTCCTAGTGATCCATTTGTATGGCGCAAGGATTTAGATTCATCCACTAAAACAAAAATCAAAAATTTTGTTTTGAACTATGCAAAAAATGATGCCGACGAAAAGGCCGTCTTGAAAAATATATATAACTACGGCGGCTTCCGTGAATCAAATAACGACCAGTTGATACCGATTCGTCAATTGGAGTTGTTCAGAGATCGCACCAAGATTGAAAACGACGACAAAATAGCTGCCGCTGAAAAAACCAAACTATTGGCTGAAATCGATCAAAAGCTTGCCACACTCAAGAAATAGACGGATGAATGACACAATCCCTGAGTCCTCATGAGTTAGAGAGGCTTCTAACCCAAGCCTCTCATCAAAAATCCAACTGGCAAACAGGATTGGCATGGATAGCAGCATTACTGATTTTGGCTTGGTCGTGGCAAGGCGCTGAAATAAGGCCTTTGGCTCTGATCAAAGATGCCGCCAACATGCGGACTTATGCGGCTGATTTTTTCCCACCCAATTTTCACGACTGGCAACTGTATTTAAAAGAAATGGTGGTCACCCTACAAATTGCACTATGGGGTACTGCCTTAGCCGTAGTTGCAGCCGTACCCATGGGACTGCTATCGGCATCCAATATTTCTCCTGTTTGGGTTTATCAACCCGTAAGACGACTCATGGATGCATGCCGCTCTATCAATGAGATGGTGTTTGCCATGCTTTTTATTGTTGCGGTTGGATTGGGTCCATTTGCAGGTGTTTTGGCTTTATTTGTTCATACAACGGGTACGCTTTCCAAATTATTTTCTGAAGCCGTTGAGGCCATTGATCCTCGGCCTGTAGAAGGCATACGCGCTACAGGCGCACATAAACTCGCAGAGATTGCATATGGTGTGATCCCACAAGTGATGCCGCTTTGGTTGTCCTATTCTCTGTATCGTTTCGAATCCAACGTGCGCTCCGCATCGGTTGTTGGAATGGTGGGCGCGGGTGGCATTGGCGTCATTCTTTTTGAAGTCATTCGCAGCTTCGAGTACAGACAAACCTGCGCGGTGTTAATCATGCTCATTGTCATTGTTTCAATCATCGATCTGATGTCGTCTGCCATCAGAAAACGTTTCATATGAACTGGCACAACCCTGTTCGGATTCAATCGCGCAGTGGACTATTAAAAACCATTCAATTTGAACAGTCCTTTATTATTCTTGCAGATCCAAACGCGGTGTCTTCTGCATTAAAAATTAAACTCGAAGACCATTGGGGCCCCCAATGCATCGCTTGGTTCAATCAACCCTATGCAAAAAGCAGTATTGAATCCGCCATCAGTCTTTGTGGCCTTATTTGGCCCCTTATGATGCAGCATCCAAAAGCAGCGCTCTTGGCAATTGGCGGGGGTACAACTCTTGATCTTGCAAAAATCATTCGTTATCGATTGATTGATTTAAATTTTGCAACTGAAGTTTGGCGTTCCAACAAGTTACCCCAACAGTACCATCGACACACATTGTGGTGCGCGCCCACCACATCAGGCACTGGAAGTGAAGTAACACCTTGGGCCACCCTGTGGGATCTCAATCAACAAACACCAGAGAAAAGATCGTGGTCGCAACCTGCAGGATTTCCAGAACTTGCACTGCTAGACCCAGAACTGACGCAAAGTTGCCCAGTCAATATTACTCGCGATACTGCACTGGATGCATTGGCGCATGCATTAGAATCAATTTGGAATACCAACGCCCATCCAATCACACGAACACTGGCCATTGAATCTGCAAAAACTCTATTGCTTTATTTGCCTCAATCACTAGATAATTTGACTGACCTGCATTATCGAGAGAAATTAAGTCATGCATCTTTGTTGGCAGGGCTGGCCATGTCACAAACGCAGACGGCACTGGCGCACGCACTCTCCTATGATTTAACACTCAGCGAAAACATGCCACATGGACACGCTTGTGCCATATGGCTACCTATGTGCATGGATATCAGTAGCAAGCAAGATACTCAAGTCAGAGATGCTTTAGAACAAATATTTGAGTGTTCTGTCAATCAAGCAAATCAAAAATTAATTGACTGGCTCAGTCGTTTAGAGGTTGAAACTCGAGATCTGCGATCGTCACCCGATGGAAAAAAAATATTACGAGCCGCTTTAACATCTCAGCGCGGAAAAAATTTTATTGGACACGCCGATGAATTCTGATGTAACAATTGTTGGCAGCGGAATCGTTGGCCTTGCGTGTGCGTGGTCAGCGCTACAAAAAGGAAAAAAAGTTTTAGTGATTGACCGAGATCCATTTTGTGTGGGTGCATCGATCCGCAATTTTGGCTTTATCACTGTCACTGGACAAGGCAGCGGCGACACATGGAGACGCGCGCGCCGGAGCGCAGACGTATGGTCGCAATTGAGTTCTCAAGCAGGCATCCATATCGAACACCAAGGTCTATATGTGTTGGCACAAAGACCCCATGCAAAATTAGTTTTACAAGAACTACTCAAACAACCTGAAGGATCTGATCTTGAATGGTTAGACAAGGACCAACTCCTCAACAATGCCCCTCACCTAGCCCACGAACACATTCAAGGCGCTCTGTACAGCCCTCACGAAATTCGTATCGAAGCACGAACGGCCATTGAAAAACTCAGATTATGGTTAGAAGCCCAAGGCGTCGTTTTTAAAATGAGCAGTGCGGTTCAACAAGTCACCTCTGGCGCTTTACTATCTGACAATAAATGGCATGTTTCCGAACGTATAGTTGTTTGTCCAGGCCCAGACACGCGCAGCCTATTCCCCGATGCATTTAAGCAAGTACATGCACAACTATGCCAATTGCAAATGCTACGTATCCGTCCGCCAATGGGTTATCGTTTGAATGCGGGTGTAATGAGCGACTTAAGTCTGGTTCGTTACACAGGATACAGCGAACTACTGAGCGCCAATTTACTCAGGGCACAACTTGAAAATGAACAACGCAATGAACTTGATCACGGCATTCATTTGATTATTGTTCAAAGCCAAGATGGCTCACTCGTTGTGGGCGACTCACATCACTACGGACAAGCTCTCACTCCTTTTGCAAGTCAGGAAGTAGAAAAACTCATTCTTGAAGAGATGCAAAGGTTGCTACGTTTAAACCATTATGAGGTCATCGAACGCTGGACAGGCCTTTATCCAAGCGCAATACAAGATGCAATGATTTGCAATGTCTTGCCGGGCGTTCAATTGGTGAGCGTTACCAGTGGAACTGGAATGAGTACTTCTTTTGGATTGGCAGAAGAATTAATACAAAGTTGGGAACAGCAATGAAAAAAATCAAAGGAATTGTTTTGGATTGGGCCGGCACCATTGTTGACTTTGGAAGCCTAGCACCCATGGGCGCATTTGTAGAACTCTTTGCAAGACATCAAATACACATCACCATTGAGCAAGCGCGTATTCCGATGGGACTTCCAAAAATTGATCACATCATTGCATTGGGTCAAATGAAAGAAATATCGAATCAATGGACAAAAATTTACAATCGCACCTTTAATTCAGTAGATGCAAAAAATTTGCTGCTTGAATTTGAGCCTATGAGTGCCAAAGCAGCGATCGAGCGAAGTGATTTCATTCCAGGCTTTTTAGAAATTTACAAACAATTAAGTAAGCAAGGAATAAGATTTGCGTCCACAACAGGATACACCCGAAAAATTATGACCCCCTTGATTGAAAAAGCACAATCACTCGGATTCAGTCCTGAGCTCGTGATTTGTTGCGATGATGTTGCAAAGAGTAGACCCGACCCCATGGGTATGTATGAATGTTTAAAGGCTATGGATTTGGTGGGCCAATCCGATCAAGTGATCAAGGTAGACGACACCAAGCCTGGCATCGTAGAAGGATTAGCAGCAGGCTGCTGGACTATTGGTGTTTCTGCCAGTGGTAACGCTCTGGGCTGGTCTCTGGAGTCTTGGAAGAGTGCAGGCCCTTCGGAAAAAGACATGGCCATCAGCAAAGCCACTCAGTCCCTCAAAAAAGCAGGTGCGCACCTAGTGATTGAAAGTGTTGCCAACCTCGCTTCAGCCATAGAAAAATTTGAAAACGAAAACTATTCTTTAGACCGAAAAGAGTTCCAAAACTGACGTATGCCTGATCCCATGCGCATATCGGGCAGTTTGCTTGTTGACTGGCTGTGTTCAACTTGAATGGTATTTGAAGACTCCATCAAGTGATCAATATCCTGAGATGTATCCACAGCGTGTAATGATATTTTTTTTAATTTCAATTGAGTTGCGATACATGAACAAACAATTGGGCTGAAACTCACCGGATGACCTTCGTTCTCTATGCGAATCAATTGCGATGTTGGAAAAATAGCCGACAACTCATTGACTTGAAGGTAGGTACAGAGTTTTGAATTTTCACCATACAAGAGCAAAATTTCGCCTTTAAAATTTTGCAATAGGTTTGAAAACCGCATACCCATTAAATCCCGTTTGTAGGGCAAGTCAAAATGTGATTGCTTTTGAACGTCTGCCAATAATTTTGAATCCACTTTCAATATCTTCGAAAGTATGGCATGACCTTTCATTTCCTTTTTTGAAATTTGCCCATACAGGCTATATATGGACATCCAAGGAAGAGTAAGTCCAATGTCATTGAGCATCAGTCCTTTAATTTTGAAAGCTGAGTGTGCAATCAAGTACATGGCAAGAATACCGCCCATACTTGTACCCAATAAATGTATGTTATTCATTGCTTTAGGGTAAATATTCGATAAATGACTCAACAATTGCGTTAAATCATTTAAATACACACTCATTGCGTATGACTGTGAACCACGCAATGGATCCGATTGTCCGCGACCACACAAATCAACAGTGACAACCACACAACTTGAATAGCCATCTATAAAAGATATTAATGGCGTGAATGATTGACGCGTCTCTAATATTCCAGGTATACAAATCAACATCTGATTGCTTTGCAAGTCGCCTGAGATGCCATAACTCAATCGACGTTGCTCATTAAAGTCGGCGACGTATACAACTTCGTTACTTCTAGACATCGAAATTTCAAATCAATTAAATAAAACATCATTCAACCACGTCGCGTCAATCTAAACAAGTTAATTGTTTAAGGTACAGACTCTAAAGCTACTCGCTTTTTTGGTGTGCATCAGTATGCTCGATAGAGCCGAATACCTTAAATTCAAAATAGCAACACCCTAGACTAGATAAATTATTAAATATTTATGACAAGATGATGACGTATGGTTTATTTGGTATTAGCACCGTAAAAAATTACAAATGGGTATCCATCATATGTAAAATAAATTTCTACCTCATACAGAAAGTGATCGTATGCGTGCCATCAAAAAAGCAAAGAAACTGATTCAGAACGATCCTAATTCAGAATTTTCCAGAACACTCTCACAGTTAATCCTGTCACTTGAGTCTGATGTCGAGTTTCAGATTAAAGATCTTTACAGCTTATCGCTTGAAGAATTTGAATTCGCTATGGAAATAATGTATGAGTGGCGCATTGATCGACACTACATGGGTAAAGCCAAGATTTTTGATGCAGCCATGCATGCGGAATCACTTCGTAAGCAATAATATTTCTATCAACACTGGCTTCTATTAAATCTTTAAAATCCGATTACAACTCTGGATCGATTGACTTAAGTTATTCTAGTTTCTTGCTAGACTTGAAAAAATTGAATTATTACGTTGTAAACATTTGACAACACAAATTACCTTTTAAAGACTGGATTCTCTTTTTCAGAAAGAAAATCTCCTTTCTCTTCAAAGTAAATTACGCCACTTCTAAGACTTTTTGAATCGTATCTAAAGCCTCATGATCTGTTGAGCCTTAGTTAAAAATCGAATGGTTAGCGCCCAATCTGACGACAAAAATGGGGGGTATACATCACTCTCCTGGGTAGTTCGTTTCGCAAAAACACATTAGTTGCCGTTCTTGGCCTGCAGCGCTAGTAGCTCACCCATGGCCGAAGACAGCCTCCGCTCCCATGTTGTCTGGTAGCGCATCAACCGGTCCGACTCCTCAAAAACTAACGTAAAAAATAAGTAAAAAATCAAGAACCAATTCCAATTCTTGGTCGGTTAATATAACTTGATCTAATTTCTTGCAAGACTTGAACAAACTGCTGCAAGAAGTTGTAAACGTATGACATCACATAT
>Ga0114966_10003034_pt1 | contig 14879 bp, 9 predicted proteins | sample M_130207_XF_Meta_FD_87029 | JGI IMG/M metagenome (GOLD analysis project Ga0114966, IMG submission 87029) | Freshwater microbial communities from Lake Montjoie, Canada to study carbon cycling - M_130207_XF_MetaG | ecosystem: Environmental > Aquatic > Freshwater > Lake | place: Lake Montjoie... | reverse complement strand
GTTCTAACGCAGCTACCGCAGGTCAAACGAATAGCAATGAAACACACTGGGTGCTGGGTTCATTTTTAAGTGCGTCAAACTATATACCTCCTTTCGGTGGGCCGCAGGTTGTTACGACTTATAAAATGTCAGGTTCATCTGCATTTACAAAATCTGTATCTTATCAGAAGCTTGAAGTAACTTCTTCATCGCCGTGGAAGTTATCTTACTCAAGAGCAGTTTCTGCTAATACAACAAATTATTTCAGATCAAGCTTTACAGGAATGCCCGGGCTACCATCAAGCTTAGGAAATGTCGATATCGAGATAGAGAAGTTATACGGTACAGATGTTCCTTTTGAAGGTACTAACGTGGTAGAGACAAAGTCTCAGATCTTAACTGAATTTACGTCTTCTTTATATCCACCGGGCGAATATCAAGTTAAATTTAGTTACGTTAAGACAGGTCAAGATGCAGGTACGGGTAGCATAGACAGGGCTTTCATTGATAACGTCTATGTGTTTACGTTAGGTGCTGGTCAATTGACTGCTAGCTTTGATCCTAACTACAGAATTGGATACAACCATTATCCACAGTTTAGACAGGTCGTTAGAGATACTAGGTCGAGTCCATATTTTCCAGGCACAGGTCTGAAGTCAGCAGCCGAGCTAAGCACAGACATTATTAAAAAATTGGATGTATTTAATCCTAGCGCAATAAAGCCTAAATATTCACAGTTTAGTGTAAATATTACTGATTCAAAAACTTTAAGATCTGCGCTCACATCTACAAAGACAACTGCCGTCTTCAGCATAGATTCCAACAAAATTAGTACAATAAGTCAATTAGCTAGCGTAAAAAATAACCCAGAAATTTTAGCGCGTCTCTCGACGATTGACGAATTAGCACGCCTTCTAACACAGACGAGTTATGGTGGCTATGAAATTGCTTTCGCTCCTGTAATTAGAGGATGGAAGTACGGCATTTATAATGGTTTGCCGGCGAACTCTAGGGTCATCTTTAGAAGAAATAGATTCGGCCACTTTAGAGACATGCTTGAGCAACGTCTGTTCACGACTTTTTGTAATACAGACCGTTCTTTCATTAAAAACGTAGCAAGAAGCGGTGAGAGGAGTACAAGCAAATTTAAGCAAGGCATTTCTGTGCAAGACGGGCCCGTGAGTGTAAAATTTGTTCGTCAGACTATTGATATTGATGAGAATAATATCGGAAAAATTATAACTACAGAGATAGCGCCTATATTGACTACATCACAAAATTTAACAAAAAATGCGTCATCATCAACGCCTTATTTTGACGGTGAAAGCAGATCTAGACCTAATGATTTTAATCCTGACGGTTCAAAGTTAAGTGAAATGATAATGTTAACATCTGCAATAACACTTCCTGTGCTAAGCACTGAAGTCAAAGCAATTACAACTGCTCCTCAAATAAATTCAGCACTTAAAAATTTGACAATCACTTCTCGTAGGTAGAGAAAATATGACTATACCCACAGAAAAAAATCCAAATGATGCTTTCGCTTATCTATTAAGTAGCTCGGATGAAAATTCTAAACTGATGAGGACAGCAGTGCTTTCAGATTTTCAAGTAGGTCTACCTGAAAACCCAAGTGAATTACAACTTACAGGCAGAATTTCATATAGCACTGCATTTGCTGAGGTTCAACCCAGCCAAATAGTTTATTTTCCTCCTGACGTTACTATCTTTCTTGTCTCAACTCTTCCATTTGAAATTTTAAGGACGGGTGTTGCGTATAGCCAGCTTGAAGATTTTAAACAAACAATAACAGTCGTGTTGCCACAAGATCCTCGCGTCGGTCAAGTCTGCTACGTTAAAGATGCGTCAGGAACAGCTCACGTCTGTGCAATAAAGATTCAGGGTTCTAAGATAGACGGAGATGATAGTAAATTATTAGATTATAAAGACGGTTGCATCGGTCTTATATGGTCCGGCGCAGCTTGGTCAACGCTATCAGATGGTAATCAAAGCTCATCAGATAACAATTTACTCAATAAGACAATTCAAGCTGCAATAGAAAGTTATGGTCCTGCAACAACTGATCCTGCTTATATTGTTTTAGCATCATCTCCTTCATTGCCAAATGAAAGGGTGCTCACTGCTGGATCTGGTATTACCATCACTGACGCCGGCGCAGGAGGCAGTTTAACTATTACCGCGGCGGGTGGTGGTGGTTCCGGTGACGTCGTGGGCCCTGCTAGCGCAACAGATAATGCGATCGCTAGATTTGATCTAACAACGGGCAAGCTGATACAAAACTCTGGTGTTACAATTGATGATTCTAATAATGTGACTGTAGCTGGCCGCATTATTGTGACAGGCGGTACGACCTCAGTAACAGATGCAACGCTTGGTAATGCAGCTGTGGGTTCTTTCCCTTACTATGATGGTGGCGGCAATTCTGCTGTGTACGCAATGTTTGGTCACAAAGATCTTGACCACGCTTCTGTTGTAACCAATTATGCTCTATACCAAGATAATACAGGTAACACATCAATAAACGCATCCAATGGAAAAAATCTGTATTTTTCTGTTAATAACGTTGCTATGGGTGCAATAACAAATGATATTGGTTCTGGCGTAGATGCAATACTCTTTACGGGCGATTTATCGACAAGAACAGATATAACGCTCGGTAATACAACAGGTGTTTCAGCAACAACAATTAATGCAGGTACTGGTGATCTCAATATCGGTCATAATGCTGCGGATCGAAATGTTAATTTAGGCACAGGCAATAATTCAACAGAGCAAGAAGTTACTGTAGGCAGTACATTTGGAAGGTCTCCCCTTGTTCTTAGAGCAGGAACTGGCGACATGTATTTAACGGGCACTGTATCTACTGATTTTATAATTGGGCATACAGCAGGAACTGGTGATATAACTGTAGGTAGATCAACTGCAAGTAATACGATAAATATTGGTAATGCTAATACTGTAACTACAAAAACGCAAACTATTAATATAGGCGCTGGTACACCAGCAGGAACTGGAAAAGCTACTGTTACTATTGGTAACCCTGGTGGCGCTTCTGCGATAACGCTTCAGGCAGGCTCAGGCGGAATTATACTTTCAGGGTCGGCAACAACAGTAATCACAGGATCAACATCAGGACAGGCTGATGCTTACATCGGAACAGTTGAAATAGGCGAGCTTCCTGCTACGAAAACGTCTTTTCCAGCAGTTTATGCCATGTTCGGCCACAAAGATCTTGATCATAGCACAGATGGTAATTATGCCCTTGTTCAAAGCAATGTTGGCGATACATACTTGGGTGCAGCTTCAGCAAAAGCTGTGGTATTTAAAAATGGAACAAGCATTATCGGTTATCTAGACGATAATGAAATATCGCTAACAGGCAAACCCAGCGTTGCTCAAACTGTTACGCTCGGCTCTACAACAGGTGCTTCTGCTTTAACACTTGATGCAGGCACAGGAACTATAAATATAGGCACATCTGCTTCTGCTAGAACCACAGACATAGCTACGGCAGCAGCCAATCAAACTGTTACACTCGGTTCAACCCATGGTGGTTCTTCTTTAACTTTAAACGCAGGTTCTGGGAGCCTGAATCTAGGCGCATCAAATGCGATAAGAAACATAAACATAGGAACAGGCACATCGGTTCAAACAATTGGCATCGGAACAGGAGCTGCAGCAAATGCAATCACGATAGGCAGCAGTGCTGCATCAATCATCACGATTAATGGTGGCGATGCTTTAAATCTGTATACCGATAATGGTTCACTAACGATTGATAGTGGTACAGGTAATATAAATATTGGAACCTTTGGTTATGCAAGAACCACAGAAATAGCTACAGGAGCAGCCAATCAAACTGTTACATTAGGTTCAACCCATGGCGGTTCTTCTTTAGCTTTAAACGCAGGTTCTGGCAGCTTGAATGTAGGCACATCCAACTCGGCTCGAACAATTAACATTGGCTCAGACCCAGCCGGCACTGCGACTACTCAACAAACGATAAATATTGGAGCTAAAAATACAGTCGGCTTTAATATGTTACATCTTATAGATGAAGATTCTTCAAATGGTCATGAAATTTATATACTCAGTGATAATGGAACTCAAGCAGGAGGAATCAGCGTTGTTGAAATAGGCACAGTCGCAGCAGCAACAACGATTGAAATCGGAAAATCTACAGTTGGTGTCAAGGATATCACGATAGGCGGAACCGGTGGTGCTTCTGCTACAACAATTAATGCAGGCACAGGAGGAATAACTCTTTCTGGATCGGCAACAACAATAATTACAGGTTCGTCTACAACAAATGCCGAAGCATATATTGGATTGGTTGAAATTGGTGAATTACCGTGGTCAAAGTCGACATTCCCAGGTGTTTATGCAATGTTTGGTCATAAAACATTAGCACATACTGGCTTAAACTACGGATTAGTCCAATCAAACGTAGGTGATACTTTCTTAAATGCAGCTTCTGGCAAGAGCGTGTTTATAGCTAACAATGGAAGTGCAATTGCACAAATTGATACAAGCGTTACAAACTTTACTGGCTCTTTAACTACCACAATAACGGGTAACTCGACAATAATAAGTGGCAGTAATTCTCTAACATTGATGTCTAGAGTTAACGGCGGACGTCTGTTATTATCTGGTTCTTCCATTTTAGTGACAGGAAGTATTGGTATAAACTTGCCTGGACGAACCCCTGTTAGCGGCTCCGGTATACACATTAAACAATACAAAGATCCAACTGCAGTTGGCACTACTGTTACAGATAATAGCGCTGCACTTCGTATAGAAGATGATGATGGTGATGGCTGGATAATCGGCGCAGGTAGCGATAATCATCTATGGTTTAGTTGGGATTCCTCGTTTGTTGGCGGAGATGGAACGTCGACAGCACAAGGTTACATTAGATCTACTACTAATGCTTTTACATTAATGAATTTTACAGGGCAGCATAGATGCGTGCCGCACGCAGGCGTTGTAGCAGATTTTAGCGAAAAGATTGGTTTGATAGTAATTACGTCGGGTGACTATCTTAATCCTATTTCAGGTTCAACAACAGGTTCTTATAACAGAAATATCGGAATTAATGATGCAACACCAACAGTTCTCCTAGCATCATCTAGAAATGACAAAAGAGCACTTGGCGTTGTATCTGAAATAGAAGATGTTTCTGACGGTGCCCGAGAATTTGCTGTAGGCAAATTTGTAAGTGTGACTGAATCAGGCGGTGCCGAAGATAATCGTTTATTTATTAATGCTATTGGAGAAGGTGCAAATTGGGTGTGTAATATTAATGGAAGCTTAGAGAATGGCGATTATATTACAACGTGTGAAATACCAGGTTATGGAATGAAACAAGATGATGACCTGCTTCACAATTATACTGTAGCAAAGATCACATGTAATTGTGATTTTTCTTTAAATAATAATCTTTATCAATGTGAAGAATTGATACACGAAGGCGTCACTTATCGCAGAGCTTTTGTGGGTTGCACTTACCACTGCGGTTAATCAGCAGATGCCAGCGTCTTCTGCTATCTCTAATAGTAAACTTGCAGTAGGATCTTCTTTGACTTCAAAAATCTCAGAAAAATCAATACGTGGTTTAAACCTCCCCTTTAATTCGATTACTTTTAGATAATCTGGCGCATTCCGCGGGTTCCATGGAATGACGTCACCCGGTACCCAGCCAGTGTAACCAATTACGTAGTCAAATCCGGATTTTCCAGATTTTCTAATTAACTTTCCGATCCTTACGTTGTCGCAGCGCTGTGCCATCTGTGTACGTGTGACTTTTTCATCTAGAAAGATGCCAAAATCATCGATCTGGCAGTAATCCACACCACACCATTCGAGTTCTAAGAATTCACCTTTTTTAAGTGTGATGATTTCTCGAAACGTGGAGTCTTTCGACAAACTGCCGTACAAATAAGTAAAAGATTCAAGAGAGTCATATAGTGGCAAGGACCACTTTTTTGAGGAATTTCTCAGACTAATTCTTATTTTTTTCACCTATCTCCTGTATAAATAATGAGTATTCTTAAAATAATTTAAGATTACCTGTGATTAAATCTAGCTTGTCTCCGTCATCAGGGCCTAGAGATGCAGCAATGAGTTGAATTCCTTCACCAGCCTTATCATCTGAAGCACCAATGATCTCGTATGTAGAAACTCCTTGAATTTCTGCTTTTAAAAGAAGTTTACGCATAGACTCTTCAGAAGCGACGCCCAGCACAATTCGAGTTGCTGAGCCTAACATCCATTCAGCTTCGATACCTGACAAGTCAACCTTCACACTGCCACTGCGATCTGATTCATCACCCTCAATAATAAAAGTCATTGATGCTTTTGATGCTAAAGCAGCAGCCTCAGCTCGCCTTAGTTTCATATCTCTTCGTAAGAGAATAACCTGTTTAAGAAATCTTTTCATGAATAGCTTCTGAAAAGATTATAACATTAATGGTAAAATTTATAAGGAGTTATTTGTGTTTGTTAAAATTAAATCTTGTCTAATCTCCATAAGAATCCTGCCGAGCCAATTTTCACCTGTTCCAAGACACACTCCCCATACACGATCGTTCCATGTGTTAACGTGTATGAGCTGTGATTCACCTGTGTCAATTAGCATGCTAGCTAGAAATGGATTGTCGAATTTCTGATATAAGAATGTGTGCATTAAGGATATTTTAACATTATCCCAATCAGGGCGCAGCTGAACACAACGACCTAGCTTTTTAGCTTCATACGGTGTCTTCGCTTTTCTAATTAACTCACGCGTGTCTTCGTTTAGACTCTTATATGCTTGATAAGCGTGTTCTACAGAAGGAAACGGCTTCTTGTCTATATAAATCGTACTGAGATAAAAATTAGACAAGAAGCCGTATCTTAATCGAGGTGAAAAGTCGTTAATAATATCACTGCTAGACATCATTGACGACAATTTATCAGTGACTGCACTGCTCGATCGACTTTGCAGAGGCAGCAGGTGCTGCAGCTGATGCTGAAGAGACTGCTGCACTGGCTGTCTGGACTGGAACTGGAACTGCTGAAGCTGAAACTTCAGGTGTACTAGCTGTCGTTGTAGCAGATACAGAAGCTGCATCGTCGGCGGGCTTTGACTTATCTGCACAGCTTGTAAGACTAGCTATCATAACGAATCCGAGTAATTTTGCATTAAACATTGTTTTCTCCTAGTTGTCTAATTTTTACGGAAATTTATCCGCGGCTCTATTTATCAATGTTTTTTGAAGTTGTACATTAATTTATAAACTATTCGTCTTCACCATCATATAATACATGTTATTATAATACATGTTATGTTGCCAACTTCAAGTAATAGTTATCCGTGACTAAATGAAATCGTCTACTAATTTCAGAAAGTTTAATCAATAATGAGTTATAGAGACTCACAACGATTTAGAAAGGTGTATGGGTACTATAGGCCTGTCCCGCGGCCGGCTGACACATTAACTTTGGCTGATAATAATTATGTTAATGAAGTCGTTGCAGGAATAGATTGGAAACAGTCAGTTAGAGTAGCATCGACTGCCAATATTAATTTAGTTGCGCCCGGCAATATCGATTCAATCGCGTTAGTTGATGAAGATAGAGTTCTCTTAAAGTCTCAAACAGCCACAGCAGAGAACGGCATTTACATTTACTACACTGCGACAAATACGCTTATTAGATCACTCGACGCTGAACAAGATACGCTGACTAGCGGTGCTGCTGCATATGTCGAAGAGGGCACAGTAAATAGTAGCACAGCATGGATTTTATCAACAATCGACCCTATAACTGTCGGCACAACTGGGCTGATTTGGGTATTGCTCTCAGGCTCACAAGTTTTTATTAAGTCTGGGTCTTACGCTCATTCAACTGTCAATGTTTCTTTTGGCGATGAGTTTACAAATGCAATCGGTTCAAACATATTTTTCTACGTTTCAGGAACGATTGGATCTACAAATAATCCACAAATTAGCGTCTTCGGTGGTGATCTTCTTACTAGCGGTTCATTAAAAGTCGGCGACGACGTCAATGCTGAGCGTTTCTTTATAAGAATTCCTGAGTCTTCACTTAACTCATCTCCTGTTGGAAGCATAACAGGCTCGGCACAAGGCATTGTTTTATCGTCATCTCAAGACTTAAGATTCACAGTAAATTCTGGCTCTTATAATCTTGCAACTACAACTGATTCTGCAAACTATAGCCTTGTATTTGGGTCAGGATCGTTAGTCGAATCCATTCTTAACGCAAAGTATGATGGATATGCTTACTATCGCAAAGGTTTTTTGTTTGGATCGAATATAACAGCATCAGGAACGTTGGACGTTACTTCTATCGGTACACTTAGACCTGGCTGGGACGATGAAAGAGATGTTGATCTCTTTTATAATGGCATGTTGTTAAATGATGGCAGTGCTGTTACAGGCGACTATGAATTTATTGATGATCATACTGTTTTATTTAATTCGACATCGGTAGGTCCATTTGAGTCAGGCGACATAATCTCTGTAGTCATAAAAAATTCTAATGGTGCGCCATACGGGATGGCTTATGTTCCTCCGCCTGCTGTAACAATGGGAGGAGATGTCACTGGCGATTCTAACTCTTCTACTGTCGTGAGAATTAGAAGCAGAGCTATTTCTTCTGTTGGCCCTAGTGATGGTGATGTTTATATTTTTAATTCTTCACAAAATCAGTGGAACCCATCTACAACGTTTACATCGCCAGTTAGCTTTACGCTAGGCCTCAGCGGATCGCATACAAAGCTTGCAAACGGAACATCTGCTTTTATTGGCGGATCTGGCATTCTCATCACATCAGCTTCAAATGGTGCAGTAACAATTACCTCATCAGGTGCAGGTACGCCTGACGGAATTAATACATACATTCAGTTTAATGATGGCGGATCATTCGGAGGTGATTCAGGTTTAACTTATAATAAAACATCTAATGAACTTTTTGTTTCTGGCGCTGTGCTTATTGGCACATCATCTGCTCCCACACTAGAAGTACTTGTTGCTAATCAAGTCTTGACATCTAGCGGCGGCACATACACCACAATGGGTAGCCGATTTGTGTCCGTATTGACAGGCTCAGAATTATTTAGCTCGCATTACGGATTAATAAATACTGTCACGTCCAAAGTTGCAACAGGCCCAGGCACCGCGGTGAATGGACAAGGAAATTTTGCGTACCACGCATCGACATCTTCGATTAGTAACTTGTGGGGTTATTATAATGCAGCTATTGCAGTAAAACCTGATGACGGAACAACTGCAGGATTACTTTCATCTGCTATTGGAGATGCCTCGGTGATGGGCTTCTTGGCTGCTGAAAATTTTTCTGGCTCTATCACAAATGCATATGGTTTTAGATATAACAATACTGGCATTAATAGCAATAGAACAATAACAAATTCTTTTGGTATGCAGATTTTAAATGTTGGTGCTGCAGCAGGTGTAACAAATGCAATTGGTCTTGATATTGCTTCAATTAATACAGCGTCAGGAATTAAGTTAGGTATTCGTACACAAGATCCAATTGTTATTGGATCATCTAACGTTGTAGGATCAGAAAAATTAAGAATCGTAGGCGATACACGGTCAGAAGGAACATTGACTAGTGTAGGTGATATTATGCCAGCTGCAGATACAACATATAATTTAGGTTCTGATTCAAATCGTTGGGCCAACATATACACAGGCGACTTACATCTAAGAAATGATCGTGGCGATTGGACGATAGTCGAAGAAATAGACTACTTGTGTGTTGTAAATAACGTAACAGGAAAAAAATACAAAATGATGCTTGAGCCCATTGAATAAGATTCAATGATGAATAATTAATATTGCAATTAAACTTTGCAATTTATAGGAGAAAATTATTATGGCTTTAGTTGGACACATATCTGGCAGTACACAGTCTAATTCTGTTATTGGTGTATCAGGATCAGTAATAGTTGCAAATAGATCATCAGCATTGTTCCCAGCAATGCCTGGGACTGATGTATCATTTTTCGTTTCTGGCTCAAAAGATGGAACAAGTCAAAGTCTTTTTGGCGGCGCCTTATTAGCATCAGGTTCTTTTAACCTAAAATCAGGCACAGGCGGAATATCACAATTTTCTGTTGACTCGACTGGGCTGTTAATAAACACAGCTGCAGGCACACCAATGATCACGCTCGCCGCGAGCAACGGCAATATCACCACAGCCGGTGACATTGCTGTCAACGGCGGTGATATTACAACAACATCAGCCTCTGCAACATTGTTCAACTCTAGCGCAACAACTGTTTCAATAGCCGCAGCAGGTACTGCAATTTCTATTGGATCTGCAGCTGGAACAGGAACCACCACAGTTAACAACAACCTTGCTGTTACAAAAAACGTAACTGTCACAGGAGATCTAACGGTCAATGGTGCGATGACCACTGTCAACACAACAAATCTTGAAGTAAAAGATTCAGTCATCGGTCTTGGATTCGCTTCTGGGACAATTGCCCAGACAGCAGGTGATCGTGGGTGGATCGGCGGACAGGCCGGTACAAACAACGTGATGAGCAAGTGGGATAACGCTTCTTCAGAGTTTGCATTTGCAACCACAACATCTTCGGCAACAGGAAGCTTTGGAATCGCAGCTTATTCTAATCTTCATGCAAATAACATCCAGGGTAATATCGTTTCTGCTTCACTAGGTTTCTCAGGATCTTTGACAAAATTGATGGATGGAACTTCATACATCATCGCCGGGAGCGGAATGACCGTTGCATCTGCATCCAACGGAGCAATTACACTTTCTACATCAGGCAGTGGCGGCGACGTTACTGGTCCTGGCAGCGCAACTGCAAATGCTGTAGTGCTTTTTGATGGAGTAACAGGTAAACTCATCAAGAACTCTGGACTAACAACAGACGGCTCTAATTCACTTTTTATTGCAGGAACGCTTGGTGTTTCTGGTTCGACAACATTTGGCGCTTCAGCATTGCCATCTGCAGATATGACATATGATCTTGGATCACCATCATTCAGGTGGGCTAACGTATATACCGGCGATTTACATCTTCGTAATGATCGCGGAGATTATACCCTCATCGAGGAAGAAGATTTCTTAACCATTAGATTTAACAAAACAGGCAAGCGATACAAATTCCTTCTTGAAAGCACCCCAGAACTTGATGAGGATCCAACACTTAAGTTCTAATGATTAAATTGGCTATTGCATCAATAATATGAGCTAAATCTAAAATATGAATTTTTCTCATTAGTGATTGCCAAATAATTACCGTATAAGGTAGCAACTTTTAAGCTAATCAAAGGGCTTGGTCTGACCAAGCCCTTTGATATTTTCATGTAAATTCATGACACAAATATTGTGTGATTAGAATCATTAATGCGTAATATGACTTTAGCAAAATAAATATTTATTTTGTTTACTTTTGTTGATAAATTTTTGTTATCTTGCAAAATATTCATCGATGAACTTATACTTAATCTTAAGCTAAGAATTTATCTTAGTCAACAAAAAGGTTACACAAAATGGCTATTACAAGAGTTCAACAAACACAAATCAGTGGTTCACTTTCTCAAGACGATACACTCGCAGCAGGCTCAGGCTTAGCTGCGAAGTCAAATCTAAAAGGCGACCTCGACGCACTTCGTTCGCAAGTTAAACGAATCGTCGGTGGTGCCAATTGGTATACTGCGCTTGAAGGATCACAGGATCTTGCAGATATATATGCCGCAGTTCACATGAGCGGCGTTAATGCAGATTTCCAAGGTACATTAGACGTGACAGGGGCAGCTGTTTTTGATAGCACGCTATCTGCACTTTCGATCGACATCGGCGGAGGCTCTGGTGGCTCTGGCGTATCAATCGGTTCTGACGGTTCAATTACTGCAGATTTTAGCATCAGCGGCCTATCGCTTGCTATTGGCGGAGGCTACGGTAACACTGGTGCATCGATTTCATCTGCCGGCGTTATTCAAGCAGATGGTGCTGTTGAAGCACTATCACTTGCTATTGGCGGAGGCTACGGTGCCTCTGGCTTGTCTGTATCTTCAGCAGGCGCACTATCAATGGACGGTGCACTCGTCGTCCTCGGCGCTTCAACATTAGCAGCAGTGGCTGCTTCCGGTGATCTTGTTATCGCTACAGACAAGTTTTCAGTAGCATCTGCTAGCGGTAATACAGTAATTGCCGGCACGCTCGGTGTCGCCGGGATGGGATCTTTTGACGGTGGAATCAGCGTCGAGAGTGGTAAATTAGCTGTTACCAACGGCGGCAACGGCGTTACAATGGACGGGAATCTTAGCGTTGCACTAACTTCATCCCTCGCAAAGGTGACGGTTAGCTCAACATTAAACGTCACAGGAATGTCATCGCTTGGTATGCTTGGCGCCTCCGGAGCTGCGAGCTTTGCATCAACAGTCGGTGTTACTGGTGCATCAACGTTTGCAAACGTAAGCAACGCATTCAATGCGCTCTCTGTTTCTGGTAGCAACGGGCTCGCAGTTGCAGGACCATCTTCGCTCGTAGGCGCAGTTGGCATTACTGGCATATTAAGTGCTAACTCACCAAGCAACGTGATGAATGGTCTTTCTGTTACTGGTAGCAATGGACTTTCTGTTTCGTCCAACTTGCTAGTTGCTGGTAACGCAACAGTTAACGGCGATCTATACGTTAAGGGTGCAACCACATACATCCAGACAGATAACATGATAGTAAAGGATGCATTCATCTATCTTGCAACTGGATCTGCAGGAACATCTGATTCTGGCCTTGTGTTGTCAAGAGGTGCTGGTTCCGCTTGGGACCTTATCTTGGGTCAAGACAGCGGCGCGGGAGAATTCGTGTTCGCAAAGCAATCAGTGCAGGGTGCATTCAGCTCCCCAGCTGTTATAGCTGAATCTGCTCTCGTTCCAGCATGGATGTCGGTCGCAAAGATCGGTGCTAATGAAGGAACAATGGTTGGTTCTCTCTCTAAGAGCGGCAGCGATTTACTTGTTAAAGCAGAAGCCAGTGCAGCACTTAAACTCACCGCTTTTGGTGATGAAGAGTTCTCACTTGCAGCTGATGGCGCTGCTGCATTGTTTGATACTGCATTTACTGCAACAACAATTATTGGCGCACTTCTCGAGACAAAGGCTGCCGTCGTGGCCGCAGGCGCAGGTGGAAATCTTTCAAAGGTTTCATACGCAGGTAACTCTGCCGCAATCTCTGCCGGTGTGCTTACATTCGTCGGTCAAACATTAGCATCAGCTGATCACAAGCTAGTTGATGTTTACCTTAACGGCGTAATGTTATCACCAACAAATGATCTTACTGCGATCACTACTAGTACAGTTACATTAGCAGCAGGAATTGCTAGCAGCCTCATTGCTGACGACGTCATCGTTGTTATTGCACGTGGCTGATAATTAATCGCTTTGCGATAGCAACTTAGACTAAAAGGTTGCGAGGCTCGGAGGAAACTCCGAGCCTTTTTAATTTAACGATCAACCAGAATGTGAATTTCCTAATCAGTAATTTTAAATTTTACTTTGATTGATTAAGTAATTACATTTTGTCTGATTAACAACGAGCATGATATGACAAAAGAAACAGAGTCGAAATTAATTTTATTAAATAGCCTTATTGAAACGAAGACAGATATTGTTAATAACAACATTGAAACTTCAAAGAAGCTAGAGGGATATTTGTTTGCAGGACAAGAAATTGCTGCAAAATTTAATACATACTTAACAAAGCAATCTGAAGAAATTCAGATGCTTACAGCTTCTCAAAAGATTAATAAAGAAACTGCAAATGTTGCAATGCTGTTTGTAGACAACTTTAAAAAGCTTGTCAAAGAAACTGAAGAAGAAATAATAAAGTTATTCTTCACAAGACACGGTGAAGGGTTAGCATCAAACCAAGATTTAACAAATTTAACATCTATTAAAGTTACTTTAGAAGAAAAGCTTAAAACAGATTTAGACAAATTACAAAAATCAGAAGCTGTTGTTACAGTGAGTAAGGTAGCGAGTAAGGTTAAAGACAAAAAAACAAAAAAAACAAAAGTCAGACCTGATCAAGATGTAACAACTCGCGTAGGCAGAGCAGCACTTGACTTAGTCGAAAGACGAAAGAAGTTCAAGAATGATAACATCTGAAGCAAATAGCTGCTGCATGATGAATTGAGGAGGATCTAGCAAGTTTGTTATTTTTCTAACGTTTGAGACCAGCTTCTAATCCGCCTCCCACAAATAATCATGTTTAAATGATTTAATTGTTGCTTAAAGAATATTGATTTTTTTCATATGAAAATCATAATTAATGTGTGTCAATAACACAAATTAAAGGAAGTCAACTCCTAGATGGGTCTATTAAGACAGAGGATGTCGATGACACTTTAGAAAAAGAATTTACAAAATCTAGAGTAACAACTGGTGACTCTTCTCCTAACTTTCTTTCTACGAAGATAATTGCCGGTGATAATATAGAGATTAATGTTATCGGTATTTCAGGTTCAATACAATATCTTGCAATTTCTGGATCTGCTGGTGGAGCTCCTGGTTCTGGTGATATCACGTCTGTAACTGCAGGAACAGGTTTAACGGGTGGTGGAACATCAGGTGCTGTAACACTTAACATTAATGATGCGGTTGTTGCAACTGTTAGCGGTTCAACATTTGTAGGCGTAACAAAACACACTGCAGGACTTAGCGGTTCTCTTACTAGATTAACAGACGGAACATCATATCTCATTGCAGGAAGTGGACTATTAATCTCCACAGGCTCTACAGGTGCTATTACTCTTTCTCGTTCAGGCTCAATTGATGGTGATATCACTGCGGTTGTTGCAGGAACTGGGTTAACAGGTGGAG
>Ga0114966_10003032_pt1 | contig 14882 bp, 6 predicted proteins | sample M_130207_XF_Meta_FD_87029 | JGI IMG/M metagenome (GOLD analysis project Ga0114966, IMG submission 87029) | Freshwater microbial communities from Lake Montjoie, Canada to study carbon cycling - M_130207_XF_MetaG | ecosystem: Environmental > Aquatic > Freshwater > Lake | place: Lake Montjoie... | reverse complement strand
CCGGCAGGTCACACCGAACCTTGTGTTTTTATCCAATCGCACCGACAGCAGCAACCATTTTTTCAAAAGAGTTTTTACTCGAGGTTTATTTACAAAAAGTATTTTAATCCTAGCTTTTAAAACGCTGGCGAGCTTTGCGGCTGCAAGCTTGTGGTTGTGACCAGCGAAGATGAGCAAGGCGGAACGGGCAGCAGTCGGGGCACAGCCCGCGGTGCCGATGTGACCCCCTAAATCCGTCCACGCCACCGCTGACCGGGTTGATTTTCACCATCGGTACAGCCCTTCCCGAATCCAGTCAGCAGGCGGAGCCTTTCAGAGGCTGTGAATGTCTCTACCGGGCTTTTCTTTCTGCGTGGCATTCAATGACTTCCTTTGGTTGTGACACCACCAGATTCTCTCTCTGAAAGTGGTGCCGTTGAAGGTGAGCAGGTCAATTTCACGGGGTTCGGGCTGGTTCGCATGGGTGGCTCCTTGTTCATCACAGGTTCACATCCGTGAAGAGATCCAAGTCGAAGTTCTCCTTGAGCGTGTCGGAGATCAGCTCGGACTCCAGTTCGTCGTGATCCGCAAACCTTTCCAACGCCAGCTTCACGCTTGTGCCCGGCTTCTGTGCCGCCAGCGGGGTCGCCTTCAGGTCGATCATTCCCCACTGCGCCACGCGGATCGTTTTCGGCGCATACGCGCCTGTCAGCACCTGCTCCACTTCGTATTCATTCACGATGATCACGTTGCGGTACGGGGCGATATCCTTGGGCTGTGGCAGGGTGGACGTCGCCACGAGTTTGGCCTGCACCTCGATCCGCGGCAGCGGCTTGCGCTGGGCCAGGTTGGCGGCCACGGCCGCCGCGTTCTTCGCCGCTTCGGGCTCCTCGATGAAACGGTTGTACATGGCGAGGTATTCGAACTTGCCGAACCAGGTGTGTTTGTCCGGCTTATCCCAAGTCGAAGCGAACATCATCGGCACCGTGAATTCGACAAGCTGTGCCGGGGAGGGATCGATCTCCCTCACCTTCTTGCCGTCGAGGTAGAACGCGAGCCGCTTGGCGGCGCAACTCACGATCACGTGGTGCGGCTGAGTGTCGGGCAGCGTGGCCATCTCAAACACCTCCGGCTTCGGATCGCTAAACTGCTTGGAGAGGCCCACCAGCAGCTTGTCTTTCTCCTGGAAGAGCCAGAATTGGCCGTTTCGCCAGCCTTCACCCCAGTTGAAGATGGCTAGTGGTTTGTCCTCAGTGCCCTTGGTCTGCGCGAGATCAGCGGACGCCACCACGATCTCGAAGCTGAACTGGTGCGTTTTCCTGACGCCTTCGATGATGCGTGCAGGGTCGCCTGGGAAGGGAGTGAACGACCCGCCCGCCGCCACGGCGGCTCCCTCGCGATTGAATCGCGCGCGTGCGCCGCCAACCAGCGGGGAGGTGACCGGAAGTCCGATCCGCTCGTCGAGGATCACGTTGCGCGTTCGGGCGTTCTGCCACAGGTAGCACAAGCCGGTTCGATTGGAGGGCCAGTCGGGCATGGCGATCTGCGTCTTCGTCGCCGCCATCTCGTTGGGCACCTGGGCACAGTCGGTCACGCCGGTCACTGTCAGTGTCTCCTTTGCCGCCAGGGGATTGGCAAACTCGGCGATGATCCCGCGGCCTTCGCTGTCGATGCCCAGCTTCGTGGCGGCCGTGCCGCTTTCCAGTGTCACCTTGGCCGCCGCCGCCTGGACCGGCTCACTGCATGTGAGGAGCACGCGTCGATCATCGAGCAGCACCGTGTTGAGCAGCTTCGGCGCCACCCGCTCGGCCACGCGGACCGTTCCCTTGAGCGTGCGGTCGCCTTGCCTGGCCGTGATCGCATAGACGCCGGCCTGGCTGTAGGTGTGCTTGCCTTCCGTTCCCTTGGTGCCGTCGCCGTAGTCCCACTGCCAATCACCGGGACCGTTAACATCCGACGTCACCGCCAGCGTATAGGGCGCCTCAACCGCATACTGGCCCACCCCCGGATCGACCCAAACGTAGGCATAGGTGTCCATGTAGGCGTTGTCGGTCACCTGCACCCATTTCGCGATCCCGTTGAAATCGTCGGCGAACTGGCCGAGCCAGATGTCGGCATGATTGGGACCAAGTTGCCTGAACGGGCCAGCCACGGACATGTGGCGGGCGTCGGACGCCCATTTGGGGTTCCACATCACGGGGCACCTGCTGCCGTCGATCAGCGGCTTGAGGCCGGGTGGGCTCAAGTTAAAGTGACGGCTGCTGCCGTCGGGCCGATAGAGGTAAACGCCAGCGTGGCTGCCGTCCATGATGGTGACGAAATAGGAGTTGTCGGGCGCGATGTAGGTGTTGCAGCCGGGGGGATAGTCCTTGCGATCCATCTGGCCGGTGCGGGTGTAGAACATGCTGACGAGGGGGTGCGGGAACTCACCTACCGCGCGGGTGCCGTCGGCGGAAAGGGAGAAGCGGTTCTGCAGGGGGCCCGTATAAATCCGCTCCCTGGTTTCCGGCTTGTCGACCTGGAAGCGGTCGACGAAAGCGGACTTGCCGACCGTATCGCTCGCATACAGCCATTCGCTGCCCGTAGCCGCGTCGCGCCAGGTCCACTGCGCGAAGCCTTCGCCCAGGATGCGGCGGTTCGCGCCGTTCCAGTCCACGCAAAACATCTGCAACTTCCCGTCCGTCACCGCGCTGTAGATCACCCGGCGACCGCTCGGAGAAATGAGCGGGTTGTAGATCTCGCCCTCGGGGACCAGCTCGCGCTCGCCTTTCTCTCCCGTGTCGAACGCCATGATCGAACAGCCGACGCCACCCTCGATCCCGCCTTTGTTGGTCTGCCATTGCTTGTTTCGCAGCCATACGATCCGCGTCTGGGCACCAGTGAGTGCCAGCACCTTCGCCGCAATGCCCGGCGCGGGCTGGACATCGGCTTTCGTCTCCTCCGCGATCGCGTTGGACGGGGCCAGCAGCAGCGTAAGCAGCAAGCTGCCTGCAATATACGGCAAGCCGCAGAGCTTCATTCTCATTTCGTGCTGATCTCTCAAGGTGTAGTTCATAAACTTCAATCGCTCCTTCGGGGCGGGCCTATTCGGATAGCATCAACACATCCGGCTTCTTCTCGCCGACGAGCGTGCCGTTGGCGTAGAGCAGCCAATGTCCGTTTCTGTCGAACACCACGGCCACGTGCGTCCACGTGTCCTTGGGGAACGCGTAGGTGGCGTTCAGGTCTATGCCGCCCACCCGCAACGCATCGCTGCGCAGGCCGTCTGGGGTCACTTTGAAGGTGAAGCCCCACATCCAGATCTGCTGCCGGTTGATGAGGAGGCCGTTGGCATTGCGGATCCACGCCTCGATGGTGCACTGCTGGGTCATGTCGAGGCGCGGATCCGGGGCCACCAAGAGGTAGCCCTGGTCGCCAATCCTGACGAACCCGCGATCGCCCTCGCGCACATGCTCGGGGATGCGCTGGGGGTCGCGCATGGATTTGAGCTTCGCCACCAGGCCTTTGCCGGCAACGTTGGGGAATGCGCCGTTCACGGGCGGGGCATCGAAGGTCCAATCACCCACCAGACCTTTGGCATCGCCCTGCTTGCCGGCCGCATGGGCAGCAATCTCGACGGCGGAGAGGGCTCGATCGTGAATCCGGATGCGGTCGATGTCGCCAATAAATTTCGTAGAAAAATTGGGGTTCGCCCCGAAGAACTGATCAATGCCGAAGAGCAGCGGCTGCTCGGTTGCGGCGTGAATGGCAGGCCAATCGATGCCCACCGTCGCCGTGGCGACCGCTTCCGGCGTGCCCGGCACCGTGACGATGATGGTGACCACACCCGCTGTAACGCCGCTGGTGAATAGCCCGCCCGCGTCGATCGAGCCGCTGCCGGCCTTGTCGCGCGCCTCAAACGCCTCCACGGCATTGTAGGCATAGCCGCCGCCGAGTTCGCCGCCCGGCTTGACGGACCAGGTCACCGGCGCCTGAATGGGATGGCCGTATTGGTCCAGTATGTCCACCTTGAACTGCTGCTTCCAGTTGGGCGGCATCCAGAGCTCGCGGGGATGGATGTTTAGGCGGCCGGGGCTCGGCGCACCCGAAGCCCGACGCGTGACATCGACAAAAAGATCGGCCTCGAAGTCCTCGGCAAGCGTATCGATGCGCATGTCGTTCTCGAGCTGCGGATGATCGCCAAACGCTTCGAGCGTCAGGTCAAACTCCTGCCCGACTTCGGCGCCCGCGAGCCAGGTGGCCTTGGTGTCGAGCAACCCCCACTGGACCACGCGGAACTTCGGGGCGGCGTAGGGCCCCTGCGTGACACGCACCACGTCGTATTCGTTGACGACGAGGGTGTCGCGGTAAGGCGCGATTTCCTCCGGCGCCGGTATCCGCGATTTTGAGGCGAGTTTTGCCCGGAGCTGGATCTGCTTCGCCACGGGGCGGGCGGCGAGCGTTTTCGCGTAAACGGCGGCGTTCTTCGCCGCCTGCGCGGCATCGAGCGCTCCGCTGTAGACGACGAGGCCTTCGAGTTTGCCACACCAGGGGTAGAGGTTTCCCGGAAGCCCGCCCATGGAAAGGCCGTTCGCCCAGTCGGGCTCATTCCAGGCGAAGTTCCCCTTGAACTCCGCCTGCTTGGCGAGCGCACCGTTCACATAGCAGGTAAGCGTGTTGTCTGCGATGGCGACGATCACGTGGTGCGCAACATCCTGCTTCAGCGTGCAGAGTTCGACGCGCCGCACCTCGGGTTTTTTTTCGTTCAGCATGCGGATGAGCAGCAGCAGTTGGCTCCCCTCCTGCACCAGCGAAAAGTTGGCGTCTCCCGGCCGCCCGAAACCGAAGGCCACCGAAGGCTGGGAGGCACTGCCCTGGTACAGGTTGAACGGGGTGAGCACGCCCTCGAGCGTAAGCTTGCCGGTCGTCCCGCACTGGCTGTAGATGCCGCTGCCGCCGTCGGTGACCGTATAGGTGCCGCCATCGAGCACCATGACGCCGTTGCGGTCGAACCGCGCCTGTCCCCGTTGGTTGAAGGTGTTGTCCTGGAAGGCGCTGCTTTGCGGGTTCCAGTTGAAGCTCTGCTTGTGGTGAGCCTCCCAGAGGAAGACGAGCCCGCTGCGAACGGCGGGCCAGTCGGGCCGGACGATCTTGAGGTCCTCGGTCAGGATGTTCGGCTCTTGCGCTAGGTCGCGGATATCCTTCACACGCAATGTGTCGGCTTCCGGAAGCGGGCCGGCAAGCGTGAGGTTCAGGCGCAAGCCTACGCCGTCGAGGGCGGCGTCAGCGATGGCGACGCCAGACTTGAGTGAAAAGGCGGCCTTGTCGATTCGGACGACCTTGTCGAACTCCACCTGCACATGCTCGTCGTCGAAAATCTTTGCGGTCATGACCCGCGGCTTGGTGCGGGGCTTCACGGTGACGCGGCCGCGGAGCACGCGGTCGCCTTGCGTGGCAGTGATCGTGTAGCTGCCGGGCGTTTGGTAGGTGTGCTTGCCTTCTGTTCCCGTGTCGCCGTCTCCGAAATCCCACGCCCATTTGCCCTGTCCCACAGCAGCCGACGGCACCGTCAGCGTGTAAGGCGCTTCTTCCGCATACTGGCCCAGCCCCGGATCGACCCAGACGTAGGCGTAAACATCCAGGTAGTCGTTGTCGGTCACCTGCACCCATTTCGTGATCGAGTTGAAATCGTCGGCAAACTGGCCGAGCCAGATGTCGGCATGATCGGGACCAAGTTGTTTGAAAGGCCCAGCCACGGACATGTGGCGGGCATCGGATGCCCACTTCGGATTCCATACGCAGCCCCCGCCGCCGAGCTTCAGTGGCTTGAGGCCGGGCGGGATCAACCTGATGTCACGGTTGCTGCCGTCGGGCTTGTAGAGCGTGACGAGGTCGTGGCCGCCGGACATGATGGTCACCAGATACGAATTGTCGGGGGAGATGTAGCTGTTGCAGCCGGTGCGATAGTCCTTGCGGTCCACTTGGCCTGTGCGGGTGTAGAACATGCCGGATAACGGATGTGGGAATTCGCCCACCCCGCGGGTGCCGTCGGCTGAAAGCGAGAAGCGGTTCGATAGGCGGCCCGTGTAGATCCTTTCCCTGGTTTCGGGCTTGTCGAGCTGGAGGCGATCGCCGAAAGCCGCGTCGTTGCCACCGGAGTTACTCGCATAAACCCATTCGATGCCCGTGGCCTGGTCGCGCCACGTCGACTGCGCAAACCCATCGCCCAGCAGGCGACTGTTCGCGCCGTTCCAGTCCACGCAATGAATCTGCGGCTTCCCTTCCGTCACCGCGCTGTAGATCACCCGGCGGCCGTCCGGCGAAATGAGCGGGTTGTAGAGCTCGCTCGCGGGCACCAGTTCGCGCTCGCCTTTCTCCGCGGTGTCAAAAGCCATGATGCAGTAACCTGCCCCGCCGTCGAGGCCAAGCTTGGGGGTCTGGGGGGTATCCCATGTTTTGTGGCGGAGCCACACGATCCGCGTCTGGGCGCCGGTGAGTGTCAGCACCTTTGCCGCAATGCTCTGAATTGGTGCCGGCGCGTTCTTGCTCGCCACCGGCTCGGCGGCCAGCGCGGCGTTGCCGGCCACGAGCATCGCCGCCATGCAGATTCTCAGAATGCGAGTTGGGTTCATGTTTGTTTCTTTTATAAATTGAATAGCTTTTGCCATGCTTGAATAACTTTATTGGAACTGCTTCCGGTTTACTTCTCGGTGCCAGCCGGTCTGGCGACGGACGAAAATGGCACCAGCGACCAGCCGGGGCTCTCGGTGAATTCACGGGCTGCGAAGCACCAGATGATCAGCTTCTTGCCCGGGAGATAGGCGGGATCCGCCTTGGCGCGGCGCAGCAGGTTGACCCGTGCCGGGGTGGCGCCCGAACCGCGCACGCCGATCACATCCACAGCCATGCCCAGTTCGGCTGCAAGTTGGTCGGCCAGCCCGGCACCCGTGCCGTGCAGCTCCTGGCCGGCATGAAAAACGAGCGTATGGCTGTCACCGAGCAGAATGATCGGACTGGCCTTGTCCTCGAGCGCGGCGCCGTCCGCGCCGGTCACAACCCGCGCCGGCAATTCCTCCGAGCCTTTGCCGTCCGTGAGGTCGCCGACGATGGTCCGCTTTTCAGCCGCGGTCTTGAAGGCGTCGGGTTTGGCCGGCAGCCACGCGGGGGCGCCGAGCCGCTCCTTGATCAGCTTCGCGGTCAGTTCGCAGGCATAGGGCGACCAATGGGTGTCGGTCTTACAGTACAGGGCCGGCCCGTTGGCCTTCTCCTTGGCGAAAGCGTCGGCCAGGTCGAGCACCCTCACGCCCTTGGTGGCGAGCTGCGTGTAGAACTCCTGGTGCACGGCGTCCATGCGGCCCTCGGCCGGGCCGCCGAGTTTTTCCGGATAAACCAGTGCCTTGCACGGGACGGGCGCAAGGATCAGTTCGATCCCCATCGCCTTGAGCTGCTCGTGAAAGTCCACAATCGCCGGCAGTGGGTCGGCCTTGTCGGGCGAACTCGCCTTGGAAACCTTGGCCGCGACTTCGCCCCAGAACGGGCCGACGCCGATGTGCCGCAACTCCGCGCGCAGAAACAACCAGCCGTCCGCTCCTGGGAGGGTCATGCCATCGCCGACGGCCGAAATGTTCGCGCATTCGGCGCGAAAGGCCGCGGCCGGTTCTTCACCGATGGCGGCGAAGGCGGTGAGGCAGAAGATGAGGACGAGACTGCTGAACAGTTGAGTGCGCATGGTTTCTCCTTCAGTTTTGTCGTATCGGGTTCTGCCGTCGTTCCATTACTCGCCCCACGCCGGCTCCGCAAGAAGCAGTTTTTCGTCGTCGAGCTCGCTGCGGTTGATGGCCTCGTATTTCGCCGCCATGTCGGCCCAGGGGCGGAGGCGCAGCTTTACGGTGTCGCCCGGCCGCCAGCGCGCAGCGGGTGTGGCAACGTTGCTGCACATGCTCCAGGCGAAAAGCACGACCTCCTTGCCTGCGGCGGCCGGATCGTCGGCCGACTCGAGCTCGGCCAGATGCACCATGATGATGTGGTCCTTGTATGGGACCGTGCCGGGCTTGGGCGCGGGCGAGGCCGCGCACACCACGCCGCGGATGGCCGTCGTCCTGCCGGCCGGCGGCGCATACATCCCAGCCTCGCGTTTTTCGCCCAACGTCATCGGGATCAGCTTCCAGTCGCCGCAGGCGAGCTCGCGCGCGGCGAACTCCCAGATCACGAGTTTCTTGCCGGCCAGGCGATCATTGCCGCGCTGCAACTCCTTGGCGAGCATCTCGCGCGTGGCGAAGCTGCCGGCGTCGTTGCGGGTAATAGCGTCCACGGGCAGGCCGAGCGCCAAGCTCAGATGTTCGACGAACCCGGCTGCTTCCCCCCACCCCATCGGGGCGAGTGAATAGATGTTCGCGAAGCTGTCCCCGAGAAACAGCACGTCAGCCTTCGGGTCCGGCCTCCAGAGATAGCTGCCGTCCATGACCTGCCGCAGTCTCGCGGTTTCGGGAGGGAAAACCTGCTGGCTGTCCGGAAGCTTGAGCATCATCGCCACGTCGCCCAGATTGTCCACGCTCTTCTCAACCGTCGTGAATCGCTTCGCCACGGGTGCCGGGAGGGAGACGGTCTGTCTGGCGAGGTTCGCGAGTTGCAGTGCCGTCATCTCCATCGCCTGCGGGGTCCAGTGAGTGTCGGTCTTCAGGTAGAGCGGAGTTTCAGGGGAAGCGGCCTTGGCCTCAAAGAGAAGCGGCGCTGCGTCGAAGACGCAGACGTTCTCCTTCGACAACCGTTGCTTAAAGGTTTCAAACGAGGGGTTCTGCACCGCCTTCGTCCTTCCTTCGTAACGCGATGCGTGGCGCTCGGGGTAGACCGATGGCTTCACAGGCACGGGCATGACGATCAGGCTGATGCCGCGCCGCGCGAGCTCGTCACGGAACTGCACAATCGCTTTGACAGGGTCCGGCTGGGGCGGCGCCTTCAGTTCGCTTCCCGTGGCGGCGCGTTGCTTCAGCACTTCCGGGTCCAGAAAGCCGCGGGCGGTCAGCGAATCAAGATCGCGCCTGTAGAAGAGCCAGCCGTCTCTGCCGCAGTAGGCGTCTTCGTTGCCGCCCTTGAGCAGGCCGGTGATGAAGGTCTGCATCCGGGGGATGAGCCACTGGATCATGAAGTCGCGGTCTTTGAGCGACGCTTCATACGTTCCGATATCCCGGAGCATGCGGTTGTTCGAGGCTTTGCCAGCTTCAAAGAAGCCCTTGATGGACTCCGCTCCGGCTGCCGTCTTTATCTCCGTCAGATTGGGCCATAGAAACGTGAAGACATCCCAGGATTGAGGCACGCGCCGCTCCGCATCCCTGCCGGAGCGGATGGCACTGAGCTCCCTGATGTTTTGCAGGACCGGCACGGCCACGATCAGGGCGAGGAAGACGAGGGTCAGAAAGCGGTTCACCCCTGGCGTCGATATGGTGTGACCGATTTCGGCCTTTGCCAACTCTTCGCGGGAGAGATGTTTGATGTGATGTGTCATGTTCATTCAGAAGATGAAGTAGATAAACGGGTTGAAGTCCTGAGTTTCCATCACGGCCAAAGACAGCAGAAGGATCAGAATGCAGAATGCCGCCTTGGGCCACCGTAGCTCGCGTGTGAAGTCCCATGTCTGCGGACAGCCCCAGACCACGGCCGCTGCGATCGCAAAACAGAGGAGGTAGTAGGGCTGGTAGATCAGGCCGGACAACAGGTCGCTGCCGTCCTGCCTTACGCCGAAGCCAAGCATCGTCCTGCAGTAGTTCATTGCCGCGGTCGTGTCCTTGGCCCGGAAAAAGACCCAGGTGAACAGGATGATGACGAAGGTAATCGCGGTACGCACCACTCCGGGGAGATAGCGGTACCAGCTGTCCTTGCCCTGCAGGCGTTCGAGGGCGAGCATGCCGCCATGGATACTGCCCCAGATGATGAAGTTCCACGACGCCCCGTGCCAGAGGCCGCCCAGCACCATCGTGATCGCGAGGTTGATATAGGTTCGCACCTCGCCCAGACGATTTCCGCCCAGGGGGATGTAGAGGTTGTCACGGAGCCACGTTGAGAGCGAGAGGTGCCATTGCCTCCAGAATTCGGTGATCGACTGGCTGAGGTAGGGAGAGTCGAAATTCTTGGCAAACACCCAGCCAAGCATCAGCCCTAGCCCAATCGCCATGTCTGAGTACGCGCTGAAATCGAAGTAGATCTGGAATGCGTATGCACAGGCGCCGTACCACGCGTCCATCGTCGCGGCGGCGCCGGCATCAAACACGGTGTCGGCGACTTTCCCGCACGGGTTGGCCAAGAGGATCTTCTTCCCAAGACCAAGCGAGAAAAAGGCAACGCCCCGCGCAAACTTTTCCAGCGTGTGCGTCCGCACCAGAAACTGGTCGGCAACATCCTGAAACCGGATGATCGGGCCGGCCACCAGCTGGGGGAACATCGCCACATAGCACATGTAATCGAGGATCGACCGGATGGCCTTGGCATCGCCGCGATAGACGTCGATGGCGTAACTCATGGACTGGAACGTGTAGAAGCTGATCCCCAGCGGCAGCGTGATCCGCAGCGCCGTGTCCCATCGGGCCGTCTCCAGGCCGGCGGACGTCATCACCGCGTTCCAGTTGTCGAGACCGAAGTTGAAGTACTTGAAGAACCCGAGCAGCACGAGGTTGGATACGATCGCGCTGACGAGGGCAGCCTTTTGCCATCCTGTGCGGGGCCCCCCGGGAGTGAGGAGCGGGATCGGGGCATCCTTGGGCTTGCCCCACAGCCCGGCCATGGTCATGCCAGCCAGCCAGTCCACCACCGTCTGAAACATCATCAGAAGCACAAACCACGGGTTCGCCCAGCCGTAGAACACATAGCTGAAAATGGTCAGCGAAATGTGCTTCCCACGCATCGGCAGCAGGTAGTACACCAGCAGCGACAGCGGCAGGAAGTAGAAGACGAAAAGGTGGGAGCTGAAGACCATATCAAGGGAATGTCACGGTGATGCCATCCGGCAGGTATTGCACAACATAGGGAACAGTCGACTTCCCGTTGTGTTGGTCGCTGATGAAGACCAGCCGCCGGTCGTCTGCTGTGAGACTGGTTGAGGTCGTTCTGTCCTTCACCATTCGTCCGTTCTGAACGGGGAGGCGGGCAACCCCTCGTTGTTGTAGAGGTTGCACCCGTCAGGGTTCTGGGCGAAGGCGTAGCGGACCGCGACCGGTTTCGGCACCTCGGGGCTGGAGCAGACAATAGTTTGACCGTCGCTGACGGCGTTGGCCCACACCCATTTCTTGTCCTCGCCGGCGATGGCGAAGCGGTGGAGTTTGCCCTGCGGTTCCTTGACGATCGGCTCGTAATCCTTCTTGGTGGCAACGGTCAGGCCGGAGCCGACGTGGTCGAAGGTGATCCGGATCTTGTCACCCTCAATCTTCATCTCCTTGTAGAGCGGGCCGCTGTAGACGAGATCCTTCTTGCCGTAATCCTTCGCCAGCGACCAGAGCGCCAGCCGCTCGCCCACTTCCTTTTTATTCTTAGGGTGGATGGGGTCCGAATTGCCGACAGAGTTATCGGCGAGATCAATCGCCACGGCCATGCCGGTGTTGGGGATCGTCAACGTCTTGTTCTGCGCCATGCGCAGTTTGGCCCACCCACTGTCACCGGCCGGGTTCATGAACTGTTTGGGATCCCCGAAGCTGGCAAGCTGGACGAAGTAGAACGGAAACTCGCCCTGGTTCCAGGCCTGGCGCCAGCCGCTGATCAGGGCGCGTTTCTTCTGGAAATAACTGTCGCCCTCGAAGCCGTTGGATTCGCCCTGATACCAGATGACGCCCTTGATGGAAAAGTCGACGAGCGGATGGATCATGCCGTTGTAGAGACAGTGCCAGCCGGCGGGGCCGCTGCCGCCAATGGGGTACACCGGAAAGTCGATGGGCGTTGGCAGTTCGGTATTGCCGCTGATCGCCTTTCTTGCCTCTGCCACATAGACATCGAGTTTTGGGGGCATGCCTGCCAGCACGTTGACATAGGCCGCGAGCGTCTTGTCAAGGAGTTCCTTGTCCTTGGCCAATTCTGGAATCGAGGCCAGCCCCGCAGTCGAAATCCAGGGCTCGATCGCGGTGGCGGTCCAGGCGACCTTGATGAGGCCGATGGGGATACCGGTCTCCTGATGCAGTCTACGGCCGAAATGGAAACCCACCGCCGTGAAAGTCGCCGCGGACTGGGGGGAGCAGAGAACCCAGGCGCCCTTGACGTCCGTTAGCTGGTGATTGGCCACGAGACTCGGCGGCTGGAATTGTCTCAGTAACGGGAACTCAGCTGTCTGGACGTCCTCCGGCCGGTTGCAGCTGCTCAGTCCCATCGCCATGTTCGACTGGCCGCTGCAGACCCAGACGTCGCCGATGACGATGTCGTTGAGTGTGATCTTGTTCTTGCCTTCGATGGCCATGGCGGCCGGGGTCGCACTGGCCTTCATCGCCTCGAGCTTGACGCTCCACTGGCCGTCCTTGTCGGCGGTGGTGGCTTTTGACTGGCCCGCGAACGCGACGGTCACGCTCTCGCCGGGTTCGGCGCTGCCAAAGACCGCGACGGGGATGTCACGCTGGAGGACCATGTGATCCGTAAAGATCCCGCTCGTTGCTACGTCCGCACGCGCGGACCCCGCTGCAAATAGCAGCGCGGCAATCATCACTGACATTTTCGTGTTGTTTCTTACTTTTTTCATCGCTCGGCTCCTAGTGAGTGTCGTGTCGCTTCCACTGCCAGCCGCCGGTGTGGATCCGCATCGCCGAGGGGCGGCGAACTGCACCGGCGCGTCGCCGAGACCGTGGGCGGCCAGCAGATCGCGGACGGCGGCGGGCAGGGCCGTAGGTTCGACGGAGTTGAGCGTGGTGGTCATTGCCCCTCCTTCTCCATCTGCGTCTCGACCCCCACCATCGCGTCTTCCGAAAGCCGGCCGCGGGCGAACTTGGCCCACTTGCTCTCGGGGAAGTCCCAGGTGAGCTTCTTGAAGTTGCGGTAGCCGTTCTTGAAGTCCTTCTGCTGCAGGCAGACGTCGCCGGCCCAGTACATCGCCTCGGCAGCGATGTCTTTTTCCGTCTGCGGATCCTTGGCGATCCCCTCGAATCCCGCCTGCGCCCGCTTGAAGTCCTTCGCCCGCATGTAGCACTGGGCCGAGAGCATCTTCGTCTTGGAAGCGAGCGAATGCCGCGGGAACCGCTCGCTCAGCCGCCCGAAGACCTCCGCGGCCGTCGTGAACATCTCGCGGCCCCTGATCGCCACCTTCTCCTTCTCCACGGGGTCGGTCTGGGCGTTCGACTCCTCGTCGAGCTGCTTCCCCTTGTTGAGGAAGTATTGGCCGAGGCGGGCGATCGTCTCTGCCACGAGCTCGTTGTCGGGATAGCGGTAGGAGAGTTTGACGTACTCCTCGCAGGCCTGGTCTATGTCGCCGAGGGCCTCGAGCACGAGCGCCTTCTTGTACTGACTCTTCGGGGCATACTCGCTGTCGGGATGGCTCGAGACGATGTCGCTGAACCGGGCGACTGCGTCTTGGGCATGCTGCCGCTTGACATCCTCGTTGGCAGCCTCCTTCGAAAACTCGAACGAGAGGTTCGCCAGCAGGTAGTCGGCCTGCGCGCGAGCCTCGGTGTCGGGATAGTCGCGGATCGCCTCTTCGAGCAGTTTCTTGCCTTGGGTGATCTCGCGGCGGGCGAGGCTCTCCTGGCCGAGTTCGCGGTGCCGCTTTGCCAGTTCGAACCAGGCCTCAGCCACCGTGAACTGCGTCTGCACGGCGATTGTGGGATCGTTGAACCGCTTGGTAAACGGCACGAGCCGGCCGTTGCCCCCCTTGAAGATCTCTACCGTCCGCTCGATGGCTTTACCCGCCGGCGGCTCGTAGCGGATCTTCACGGTCTCGCCGTAGGCGACCGGCAGCCCGCGGTCGGCCGCCGACGCGGCGTCGGCGGCGACCGGGGCGTCGTTCTCGCGGTAGGAGAGCCTGACCACTCCCTTGAAGACGCCCGAGTGGCCGAACGTCTCGGCGAGCTGCAACTCCAGTTCACCGCCGCCCGAAGCGGCCAGCCGCACGGTCGCCGTGTCTTTCTCGTCCGACACGTCAAGCGAGGGATGGATGAGCCGCACGTGCAGGCTGTCGCCCACGAACGTCCCCACGACCGCATTCTGGTAACGATCGTCCATGACGTCGAAGAGCACGTCGGAGGTGAGCTTCACCGGCTGCACCAGCCAACGTTCGCCTCCGTCCTTTTCCACGATGCGGTAGCCGACGTAGATCGTGTCGTTGCCCCGCATTTGGAGGAGCGGCGGATCCCACATGGCCAGCTTGTCTTCGATCGTCGCAAACGACTCGTCCGGCACCAGGCCGAGTTCCTTGCCCACGAGGAACCCGAAGCGGCCCTCGCTGAGCGGATCGACCGCGAACCGATCGCCGCGGACCACCACGTTGCTCACGCCGGGGGGCGGTGCCCCGCCCCCGACGTTGCTCGGGCGGCACACCAGTCGGATCGTACCGGGCACGTCGAGCGGAAACTCTCCTTCGCCCACCGGCCGGCCGAGCTTCTCGCGGCCCGACTCGGTCTGCACGAAGATCTCGGCCATGCTCTCGGCGCTCTTGGCGATCGCGGGCGCGAGCAGTTCGACGATCAGCGGCCCGTCGACGAGCACCTCCGCGGGGCTGCCGGGGCTGGCCACCTTCTCCGGCCGCACGGCCAAGATCTCACGGATGATGGGAACGTGCTCGCCAAACCGGCGGCCCCCCTCCCGCTTGTCGTCGAAACGCTTCTTCTCGGCCTCGTCGAGCGGCCGGCTGGCCACGTCGTAAACCCGCAGATGCGATTCGTCGGCGCCGGTCTGCTCGACCAAGCTCGTCCGCTCCCAGGAGATGCCTGGGTCGGTGTTCTCCTGATCGACGTATTTCACGAGCAGGT
>Ga0114966_10003029_pt1 | contig 14889 bp, 12 predicted proteins | sample M_130207_XF_Meta_FD_87029 | JGI IMG/M metagenome (GOLD analysis project Ga0114966, IMG submission 87029) | Freshwater microbial communities from Lake Montjoie, Canada to study carbon cycling - M_130207_XF_MetaG | ecosystem: Environmental > Aquatic > Freshwater > Lake | place: Lake Montjoie... | reverse complement strand
GTGCATCCGCAGCGCCGCGATGAGGCGCCTGGTTTTGCCGACACCAACCCGCTGAAGCGCGTGCCCGCGCTGCGCGACGGCGACGTGTGCGTGTCGGAGACCGGTGCCGTGCTCATGTGGATCGCCGATCGCTTCCCCGATGCCCACCTGGCGCCGCCCGTGGGCCACCCCGCCCGCGCCGACCACTACCGGTGGATCACCTGGTGCGCCAACACGCTGCACGTGGGCTGGTGGCCGGTGATGGTGCCGCGCGCGTACACGCCTGAGGAGTCGGCGTGGCCCGCGATGGAGGCACAAGGGCGCGAGGCCATGACGCGCCATGGGCAGCACCTTGAGCAGTGGCTTCAGTCGCACGAGTGGCTTGCCGGCGACCACCCCGGGGTGTCCGATATCTACGTGTACATGATCGCCGGCTGGGGCAGCTACTACGAGGACCTGGCGATTGGCGGCGATGCCGTGGCCGACCACTACGCCCGCGTGGGGGCCCTGCCCGGTGTCGCGCGTGCCCGCGAGCTGGACGATCTGGACGAGCGCCTCATACGCTCTCACCCCGAACTGCGGGGCGGACAGCCCCTCTAGTCGTCGGCCCGCATCGACGCGGGGACAAACCGCGCGAGCCACCGTGGGATCGGCCCCCTGAGTGGTTCGGGGCGAAAGCGTCGGTCAAGGATCCACAGCCCGGCCCCGGTAATGGCCGCGCCTGACAGCGCGATGGCGATATCAACTGGGCTGATGAGCGCGAGCGCGAAGAAGTCCCGGAGCGGCGCCACCAGGATGACCGTGGCGTACACCCCGCCCATGACGAGGCACAGCAGGATGACCCACGCGCTGCGTCGCACCCCGGCGATCTCGAGCACGATCACCAGCCACAACCCGATGGTCATCAGGGCGGTCACGGCAATGGTGCGCGCCGTCATCACGTCGGCACCCTCGACATTGGTGGCGAACAGGTAGCTCGAGGTCACTCCGAGCCCCGCGGCGATGCCGGCGGGGACCGCGAACTGGAATGTGCTGGTGACGAACTCACGCATGCGCCACGGGCCGGTGCTGGGCGCGAGTGCGAGGAACAGGGCAGGGATGCCGATGGTGAGGGTGGAGAGAAGGGTCAGGTGCCGTGGCAGGAACGGGTAGCTGGCGGGGGTGAGGCCCACGGTGAGGATGAGGAACGCCGCGAGGAACGACTTGGTGACGAAGAGGTTGCTCACCCGCTGCAGGTTGCGAAGCGCCCGCCGGCCCTCGCCCACCATGGGCGCAATGGCGCCGAAGCCGCCCCGCACCAGCACGATGTCGGCCACCGCGCGCGCCATCTCGGTGGCCGCGCCCGGCGCGATGGCCACCCGGGCCGCCTTGAGCGCCGGCACGTCGTTGACGCCATCGCCGAACATGGCCACGTTCTTGCCCTGCGCGGTCAGCGCCCGCACGATGCGCTCCTTGTCGTCGGGCGTTGCGCGGCCGATCACCCCGGCATTGGCCACGGCGCCGGCGAGTGCCGTCGGGTCGTCCGGGAGCGTTGATGCCAGTACAGGTGCCTGCGCCCGCACACCGCAGTCGCGTGCGATCGCGCCGACGGTGGCGGGTGCGTCGCCTGAGACCACGTGCACTGCCACACCCTCTTGCGCGAGAAACGCGATTGCCTCGCGCACATCGGGCTGCAGGGTCTCCGACAGGGCGATGACCCCGAGTGGCGTAAGCCCCTCGGGCGGGCCGTCGTCGGTTCCGGGCGTGCCCAGCGGAACACTGCCGCGCGCGAGCACCAGCACGCGCCGACCTGCCTCGGCCTCGCGCGCCACCTCGTTGGCCAGGGGGCCCGGGTTGATCACGCCGGGCGCGCCGAGCACCAGTGACGTGCCGTTCGTGCGGATGCCCGACCAGCGTCTGCGTGATGAGAAGTGCACCACCTCGTCGGGGTCGTGGCGTACCGCGGGAATGGCCAGGGCGATTGCCGCGATGGTTTCGTCCTGATCGGCCCACGCCGCGGCGAAGGTCCCGAGTGCGGCGTCGAGCACGGCGGGCGCAACATCAGGCACCGGGTCACGGGCGACCAGACGCGCATGTCCGGTGGTGAGCGTGCCGGTCTTGTCGAGCAGCACCACATCAACCGAGGCGAGCGACTCGATGGCGGCCAGCTGCTGCGACAGGGCGCCGCGTCGCGTCATGCGCAGCGCTGCCACGGCGTAGGTGACGCTTGCCAGCAGGATGAGCCCCTCGGGGAACAGCGTGACCACGGCGGCCGTGGCGGTGGACACCGTCTCGCCCGCGTCGGTATGGCGGTGCCACAGGGCGAGCGCCAGTACGGCGGCGAGGGGAATCATCAGCGCGACCATGGCCACCTGAAGCCTGTTCATGCCGCGCTGCAGGGGGGAGAGGGGGTGGCGGAATGCGCGCGCTGCGCCCGCCAGCCTGCCGGCGTACGAGTCGGCCCCCACCGCCGATGCCACGAACGACCCCGCACCCTCGGCGCAGAAGGCGCCTGCCCGGACCTCATCGCCGCAATCGCGCGCCACGGGTCGGGACTCGCCGGTGAGCACCGACTCGTCGAGCTCGAGGCCCTCTGCGGACCGCAGCACGCCGTCCGCTGGTACCTGGTCGCCCGCACCCAGCACCACCAGGTCGCCGGGGACCACCTGGTCCACGGGTACGCGGCGCTCCACGCCGTCGCGCACCACCCGGGCGGTGGGCGCCACCAGGGCGGCCAGGCGGTCAACTGCCCGCTTGGCGCGTACCTCCTGAATGATGCCGATGGCGGTGTTGGCAACGAGAATGACGAGGAAGAACCCATCGCGCCAATCGCCGAACACGAGTGTGAGCACCGCGAACGTGGCGAGGATCAGGTTGAAGAGCGTGAAGACATTGGCCCGCACGATTCCCGCGTATGTGCGCCCACCGGTCGGCCGGCGCACGGACGCGCGCCGCGTGGCGGCCTCTGCTGCGGAAAGGCCCCCGGCCCCCGGGTCGGTTGGAATGGAGCCGTGTGTTGCCGCGGTGCCGCTCACACCGTGAGGTTCGCATCCGGCGACCCATCGCGCCTCGTCGGCCGGGAGGTCGCTGGTACGATCAGCCACGTGAAGTGTCTCCCGCCGTTGGTCGGCGCCATGGCCCTCTTGGCCATTCCGGCGGCCCTGCTGGGCGCTGGTGCTCCGCCCGAGCCCCACGCCACCGCTTGGCTTCTCGCCGATGGCGCCACCGGTGAGATCCTCGCCCAGCACGACATCGACACACCGCGGCCGATGGCCAGCACCACGAAGATGATGACCGCGCTTGTCGCGATGGACAGCGGCGCCCTCGACCGCCTCGTGACGGTGTCCCCGGCAGCCGTGTCGGTGGGTGAGTCGTCCGCAGGCCTCAAAGTGGGCGAGCGCATCGCCCTGCGCCATCTGCTGCGCGCGCTGCTGGTGGGCAGCGGCAACGATGCCGCCATCGCCATCGCCTACGGCGTGGCCGGCTCGGAGTCGGCCTTCGTCGATCTGATGAACCAGAAGGCCAAGGAACTGGGCCTCACCAACACGCACTTCGTCAACCCGCACGGGCTCGACGCGGCCGGGCACTACGCGTCGCCACGGGACCTGCTCACCATGGGCGAGGCCGTGATGAAGCAGCCATTCCTGCGCGCCATCGTCGGCAACCGTTCGGTCACCGTGCCCGGACCCGGTGGCTCCCGCAGGCTCACCAGCGAGAACGACCTGCTGTCGGTCCTGCGTGCCGCGGACGGCGTGAAGACCGGGCACACCAACCGTGCCGGATATGTCGAGGTGGCCCATGCCACCGATCCCGTCACGGGCGTGGGCCTGTTTGCGGTGGTGATGGGCGATTCGAGCCGGGCCCAGCGGGCCGCCGACGCCAAGGCGCTCCTCACCTGGGGCTTCTCGAACTACGCCAAGCCCACCGTGCTGCCCAAGGGCACCGCAGTGGTGCGGGTGCCGGTGCAGGGCGCTCCCGGTACCGAGGCATCGCTCGTGGCCGGCATGCCCGTGAGCGCCACGGTGCGCGTGGGCAAGCCCATCAGGGTGCGCATCACTGCCCCGTCGCAGCTGGTGGCGCCGCTGGCCGCCGGCACCCGTGCCGGCACCGTGGAGGTGCTCCAGGACAACGCCGTTGTGGCCCGCCGCCCGCTGGTGGTGAGTGCTGCGGTGGCGTCACCGGGCCTCACGGACGCCGTTCGTTCGGCGTTTGAGGGGATAGGGTCCGTATTCACATGATCCTCACTGTCACCCTCAACGCAGCGCTCGACCGCACCCTCATCGTCCCCAACTTTCAGGCCGGTCGACGGCACCGCGCAAGCGACGCGCTCACGCTGCCTGGCGGCAAGGGCGTGAACATCGCGCGGGCGCTGCGCAACCTGGGGCAGCCTGTCATCGCCACGGGCCTGGCCGGCGGCCGCACTGGTACGGCCATCATCGAGCAGCTCACGGCTGAGGGCATCCTCAACGACTTCGTGCGCATCGGCGATGAGTCACGTACATCCACGGCCGTCATTGACCCCACGTCGGGTCAGCAGACGGAGATCAACGAGTACGGCCCGTCGGTCACCGACGCCGAGCTGGCCGTGCTCACCGAGAAGCTGGGGTACCTGTCACGCGGTGCCGACATCGTTGTGCTGGCGGGATCCCTTCCGCGCGACGTACCCGCCGACTACTACGCGGTGCTTGCGAAAGAGTTGGCACGTCCCGATCTGCGCATCGTGGTTGATGCCCCAGGGCCCGCGTTGCGCGGTGCGCTCGCGTCGGAACCCTGGCTCGTGAGCCCGAACGTGCGCGAGGCCGAGGACGTGGTGGGCAACGAGTTCGGCGACGATGAGGACGCAGCCCTGGGTGCCGCTACGCTGTGCGGCATGGGCGCCGGCAATGCGCTGGTGCACGATGAGCGCGGCTGCGTGGCAAGCGTCGGCGATGATGAGTCGGGCCGCCGCACCTTGCGGGCCCGCATGGACGCGATGTCCGACGTGGTGAGCACCGTCGGTTCCGGCGACGCCTTCCTCGCCGGCTTCCTGTCGGGCACGTATTCGGGCGCCGGGGACGAGGATGCCCTGCGCGAGGCCGTGGCATGTGGCGCGGCCAGCACGCAGCTGCTCGGCGCCGGCGTACTGGCTGGCGGCGATGTCGACGCGATTGCCCGTCAGGTGGTTGTCGAAGAGGTGGGAGCGGGGTCATAAGGGGCCCCCGGAACCTGCTCTGACGCGTGCCCCCGGCGTCCGACCGGGGGTGGTAGGTTGACCCCTCGAACGACGTGACGAGGGGGAACCGGGTGGAGATCGAGATCGGCCGTGGCAAGCGCGGACGTCGGGCCTACGGGCTTGACGACATCGCCATCGTCCCCAGTCGTCGCACACGCGACCCCGAGGACGTCGATCTCTCATGGCAGCTCGGCCCGCACAAGATGGCCATGCCGCTCCTGGCGTCGGCCATGGATGGCGTGGTGAGCCCGGCAACGGCGATCAAGATCGGTCAGCTCGGTGGCCTGGGTGTCCTCAACCTTGAGGGTATTCAGAGCCGGTACGAGGACCCTGACGCCGAGCTCAAGCGTATTGCCGAGTACCCGCCCGAGCAGGCCACGCGCGGCCTGCAGGACATCTACCGCGCCCGCGACGTCGACGCCGAACTCATGGTGGAGCGCATCAAGGAGATCAAGGCCGCGGGTGTGCTCACCGCCGGCTCGCTCACCCCGCAGCGCGTTGAGCAGTTCATCGGCCCGGCCCTCGATGCCGGCATCGACATCCTGGTGATTCAGGGCACCGTGGTCTCGGCCGAGCACGTGTCGTCGTCGGTTGAGCCGCTCAACCTCAAGCAGTTCATCGCCGACCTGCCGGTGCCCGTCATCGTGGGTGGCTGCGCCTCGTACTCCACCGCGCTGCACCTCATGCGCACCGGCGCCATTGGCGTGCTGGTGGGTGTGGGCCCCGGCGCCGCCTGCACCACGCGTCAGGTCATCGGCGTGGGCGTGCCCCAGGCCACCGCAATCGCCGACGCCGCGGGTGCGCGCATGCAGCACCTGCTCGATACCGGTGACTACGTCAATGTCATCGCCGACGGCGGCATGGCCTACGGCGGCGATCTGGCCAAGGCCATTGCCTGCGGCGCGGATGCCTGCATGGTGGGCTCACCGCTGGCCAAGGCCGCCGAGGCCCCGGGCCACGGCAACCACTGGGGTATGGCCACGTTCCACCCCGAACTGCCGCGCGGTACCCGCGTGCGCACCACCTCCATCGGCACGCTCGAGGAGATCCTTCTGGGCCCTGCGCACGAGAACGACGGATCGCTCAATCTCATCGGCGGCCTGCGCAACGCGCTTGCCACCTGTGGATACGAGTCGATTCAGAGTTTCCAGAAGTGCGAGGTCATGATCGCGCCGGCGCTCAAGACCGAGGGCAAGAAGTTGCAGCACGCGCAGTCCGTCGGCATGGGCTGACGTGGGGGCATTCCACCTCGCCCCTGAACTGGAGCATCAGGCTGCCGGCGGCGTGCTGGTGGTCGACTTCGGGGCGCAGTACAGCCAGCTGATTGCGCGCCGCGTGCGTGAGTGCCGCGTGTTCTCGGCAATCGTGCCGCACGACATCAGCCCCGACGAGGTGGCGCGCATCGCCCCCGGCGGCATCATCCTGTCGGGCGGGCCCGCATCGGTGTACGAAGACGGCGCCCCTGCGCTTGACCGCCGCCTGCTCGAGCTGGGAATCCCGGTGCTCGGCATCTGTTACGGCATGCAGTCGATGGCCCAGGCGCTGGGTGGCGTGGTCACCAACAACGGCACCGGCGAGTTCGGGCGCACCGACATCCGTGTGCACTCCCGCGAGGGTCTGTTCCGGGGCCTTCCGGCGGAGACCTGCTGGATGAGTCACCGCGACGCGGTTACCACTGCCCCCGAAGGCTTCGCGGTGACGGCCGAGACCGATGGCGCCCCCATCGCAGCGATGGAAGACCGCGAGGGCCGCAGGTTCGCCGTGCAGTTCCACCCCGAGGTGGTGCACACACCGTTTGGCACCGACCTGCTGAAGGCATTCCTGTTCGACGCCTGCGACCTGGCGCCCACATGGACGCCGGCCAACGTCATTGATGATCAGGTGAAGCGCATTCGCGAGCAGGTTGGCGACCAGCGCGCCATCTGCGGCCTGTCGGGCGGGGTTGACAGCGCCGTGGCCGCACTGCTGGTGCACCGGGCCATCGGCGACCGCCTCACCTGCGTGTTCGTCGACCACGGCATGCTGCGCATGAACGAGGGCGAGCAGGTTGAGGAGGCCTTCGGCCGTCACTTCAACGTGCCGCTTGTGCACGTGCGGGCACAAGACCAGTTCCTGTCGAAGCTCGTGGGGGTCACCGACCCCGAGCAGAAGCGCAAGATCATCGGTGCCGAGTTCATCAACACCTTCGATGCCGAGGCCGCCAAGCTCGGCAACGAGAAGTTTCTGGTGCAGGGCACGCTGTACAGCGACGTCATCGAATCGGGCGGCGGCACCAACGCAGCCGTCATCAAGAGCCATCACAACGTCGGTGGCCTGCCCGACGACATGGAGATGGATCTGGTGGAGCCGCTCCGCCAGCTGTTCAAGGATGAGGTACGTCTGGTGGGCGAGGAGCTCGGCCTGCCCGAGCGCATGGTGTGGCGCCAGCCGTTTCCCGGGCCGGGCCTTGCCATCCGCATCATCGGCGAGGTCACGGCCGAGCGGCTCGACATCCTGCGCCAGGCCGACTTCGTGCTGCAGGAGGAGATCCGCCTGGCGGGCCTGTACCGCGACCTCTGGCAGTCATTCGCCGTGCTTCCTGCCGTGCGTTCGGTGGGCGTGCAGGGCGACAGCCGCACATACGCGTACCCCATCGTCATTCGCGCGGTCACAAGCGACGACGCCATGACGGCCGACTGGGCCAGGCTGCCCTACGACGTGATCGAGAAGATCTCGAGCCGCATCATCAATGAGGTGCCAGGCGTCAACCGGGTGGTGCTCGACGTCACGAGCAAGCCCCCCGGCACCATCGAGTGGGAGTAGCTACTCCGCCCGGGCGATGATCTCGCCGCCGCTGCGCTCAAGGCGCACGGCGTCGGCACCCTCTGCCTCCAGGAAGTCCACGAGCTCGGCAACCTTGGTGTCGCCCAGCACGCTCACAATGCGCTCAACCGACACCTTGGTGCTGTCGTCGTTGCGCACGCCCTGCAGGCGCAGTGCCTCGCGGTCGACGCGGGCGGTGTGGTGCCAGCAGAAGGGGCTCGTCACGTACGGCGTCTGCATGCAGCGGCGGCCGTGCTGGGCCGTTGCCTGGCAGCGCTTTATGACGGGGGAGCCGGCCTTCATGCTGATTCCTTTGCGAGATGCGCATCGGCATGCGCGGTGGGATGAGGTATCAAACCTGACATATCGGGGAGGGCGATGCCTCGACTTCGGGACAGGGGTTCATATAGTGAGACTGCGTCGTCGGTCACCGCGCCGCCAACGGTTGCGGCCGGGCATCCGCTCCCCTACGATCCCGCGTCGTTCCGCAGGTGGTGTGGATGCCGCCTGCCCATGCATTGGAGGACCGTGCCAACCGCTCACGCAACCAAGTCGACCATCAGCGCCAAGTCCGGCGACGTTGATCGCCGCTGGTACATCGTCGACGCCGAGGGTCAGAACCTCGGCCGCCTTTCCGCGACCATCGCGGAGACGCTGCGGGGGAAGCGCTCGCCGTCCTTCACTCCCCACGTTGACTGCGGCGACTTCGTCGTCGTCATCAACGCCGAGAAGATCACGGTCACCGGCCAGAAGCTCGACCAGAAGCGCTACTGGCGTCACTCGGGGTACCCCGGTGGCATCAGGAGCCGTACGCTGCGTGAGCAGCTCGACCGTGGTCCTGAGGAGGTCATCCGCAAGGCAGTGCGCGGCATGCTCCCCAAGAACTCGCTGGGCCGGAAGCAGCTGCTGAAGATGAAGGTCTACGCCGGCCCCGCGCACCCGCACGAGGCGCAGTCGCCCGAGCCGCTCCGGCTCGAGAGGAAGGTCACCGCATGAGCACCGCCCAGGTCCGCATTCAGGCAACCGGCAAGCGCAAGACCTCGGTCGCCCGCATCATCCTCGAGCCGGGCGATGGCACCATCACGTGCAACGGCCGTCCGATTGACGACTTCTTCGGTCGCAAGGTGCTTGTGACCGCTGCCAAGTCGCCGCTGGTCATCGCCGGCGTCGAGGGGCAGTTCTCGGTGAAGGCCCGCCTGAACGGCGGCGGCATCTCCGGTCAGGCCGACGCGCTTCGCCACGCCGTGGCCCGCGCACTGGTCGAGATGGACGAGAACCTGCGCCCCGACCTGAAGCGCGAGGGCTTTCTCACGCGTGACGCGCGCGAGAAGGAGCGCAAGAAGGCCGGCCTCAAGGGCGCCCGCAAGCGTCCTCAGTTCTCGAAGCGCTGAGCGGGAACGCGCGCCCGGCCCGGAGCCTCTTCGGGACCGACGGCGTGCGCGGCGTCGCGAACGCCGACCTCACGCCGGAACTCGCCATGGCGATCGGACGGGCCCTCGGCCTGTCCGTGCATGGCGGCGGTTCCGTGCTGGTTGGACGCGATACACGCCGCAGCGGTGAGATGCTGGAGGCCGCCCTGGCCGCCGGCATCGCATCGGCAGGTGACGACGTGGTGCTGGGCGGCGTGCTGCCCACGCCCGCTGTGGCCGAACTGGTGGCTGCCGACCCGGGGCTCGCCGCGGGCGTGGTCATCAGCGCCTCGCACAACCCGTTCCCCGACAACGGCATCAAGATCTTCGGGCCCGACGGCTTCAAGTTGCCCGACGAGGCCGAGGCGGCCATCGAGGCCCTCATGGCCGACGATTCCGGGGCGCGTCCCACCGGCGGTGGCGTTGGCAGCATCCGTCACTGGCCTGAGGCCGCTGAGGCCTACCGCGCCAGCCTGATCGCCCGTACTCCCGTGCGTTTCGATGGTCTTCGCGTGGTGCTGGACTGCGCCCACGGCGCCACTGTGACCACGGCCACCCAGGTGCTGGGCGCGCTGGGCGCTGATCTCACCGTCATCGGTGCCGATCCCGATGGGGTCAACATCAACGTCGCGTGCGGCTCCACCGATCTCGGGGCGCTGCAGGTGGCGGTACGCGAGCAGGGCGCCGCCCTCGGCCTCGCCTTTGACGGCGATGGCGACCGGGTGCTTGCCGTCGATGACACCGGCGCGGTGGTGGACGGCGACCAGATCCTGGCCATTCTCGCCATCTGGCTGCGCAGCCGGGGCGAACTGCCGGGCGACGCCGTGGTGACCACGACCATGACCAACCTCGGCTTCCGGCGCGCCATGGCCGCCGAGGGCATTGAGGTTCGCTGGACCGACGTGGGCGACCGGTACGTGCTGGCCCACATGCGCGAGCACGGCTTCGTGCTCGGCGGCGAGCAGAGCGGGCATCTCATTCACCTGCCCAGCGGGCCCACGGGTGATGGCCTCGGCGGCGCCATCCTGTTGCTGGCAGCGCTGCAGGAGCGCGGCATGGGCCTGGCGGATGCCGCCGCCGTGATGGATCGCATGCCGCAGCGCCTGGTGAGCATCCGCGTCGAGCGCAAGGGCGAGCTGCCGGGTGCCACCGACGTATGGAACCTCGTGGCCGCACACGAGGCCGATCTTGGTGATGATGGACGCATCGTGCTTCGGGCGTCAGGCACCGAGCCCCTCGTGCGCGTGATGGTGGAGGCACCGACGTCCGAGCAGTGCGAGAGCATCGCCGACGAGATCGCCGAGGCAGCAGGCCGGGCGCTTGGTCTGGTCGAAGGGGGCCACTGACATGTGCGGCATCATCGGATACGTCGGTTCGCGCCCCTGCGAGGAGCTGATTCTCGCCGGCCTCGAGCGCCTGGAATACCGCGGGTATGACTCCGCCGGCATGGTGCTCATCGACGACGCGGGCTTTACGACCGTGCGTGCGGTGGGCAACTTGGCCGAGCTGCGCAAGGCGGCCGCCGGCAGCACGTCGGCCGCCACCGTGGGTATGGGGCACACCCGCTGGGCCACTCATGGCCGGGTCACCGAGGCCAACGCGCATCCACACGCCGATGCGAGCGGCCGCATCTCTGTGGTGATGAACGGCATCATCGAGAACTACGCGCGCCTTCGCAGCGCGCTGCAAAACGAGGGAGTGGTGTTCCTCAGCGAGACCGACACCGAGGTCATCCCGCATCTCATCGCCAAGCACTACGCCGGCGATCTGGTGCAGGCCGTGCGCCGGGTGGTTGATGAACTGGAAGGCCACTTCGCATTTGTTGCCGCCTCGGCCGATGAGCCCGGACGCCTCGTGGCCGCCCGTCGCGAGTGCCCCATGGTCGTGGGTGTGGGGGAGGGCGAGCTGTTCATCGCGTCGGCCATTCCGGCGTTCCTTCCGGAGACACGTGAGACCCTCGAGGTGGAGACCGGCGAGATCGTGGTGCTCGAGGCCGGATCGATCACGATTCTCGAGGGCGACACCGTCGTCACGCGCGAGCCCGCCACGATTGACTGGGACGCCGACGCCGCCGAGAAGGGTGGCTTCGACACCTTCATGCTCAAGGAGATCCACGAGCAGCCCGACGCCCTGAGCGACACCATCGGCGACCGTCTGGCGCACGACGGCACCGTGACACTCGACGGCATCGGGTTGGACGACGCCGCGCTGGCACGGGTGGAGCGCATGCACATTGTCGCCTGCGGCACCTCCTTCCACGCCGGGCTTGTGGGCCGTTACCTCATTGAGGACTGGGCGCGCATCCCCGTGCATGTCGAGGTGGCCAGCGAGTACCGCTACCGCACCTGCTTGGCGGGTCCCGGCGACCTGGTGATCGGCATCACCCAGAGCGGTGAGACCGCCGACACCCTTGCCGCCATGCGTGTGGCCCGGGAGCGCGGCGCCCACGTGGTGGCGCTCACCAACATCATGGGGTCGCAGGCCGTGCGCGATGCCGATGGCGTGCTGTACACCCGTGCCGGCCTCGAGATCGGCGTGGCCGCCACCAAGACACACGTGGCGCAGGTGATGGCGCTCGCGCTGCTCGCACTGAAGCTGGGACAGGTGCGCCATACGCTCACGGGGTCGGGCGTTGCCGACCTGGGAGAGGACATCCGCCGTCTGCCGGGTCTGGTCGCCGACTACCTCGAGTCGCCGGCGGCCGATGCCGCCATGGCCGCGGGCGAGAAGTACGCCGACCGCCCCTTCTTCCTCTATCTGGGCCGCCACGTGGGCATGCCCGTGTCGTATGAGGGTGCGCTGAAGCTGAAAGAGATCTCGTACGTGCCCACCGAGGCCTATCCGGCCGGTGAGATGAAGCACGGCCCCATCGCGCTGCTCGATGACGGATCGCCCGTGGTCGTGGTGGCCACCGATGGCCACGTGTTCGACAAGGTCGTGTCGAACATCCAGGAGGTGCGTGCCCGCGGCGCCCAGGTGATCGCCGTGGCCACCGAGGGCAACGAGGAGATCGGCGAGCACGCCGACGACGTCTTGTTCGTGCCCCGCACGCTTCCACTGCTGTCGTCGGTGCTCGCCGTGGTGCCGCTGCAGTTGTTCGCCTACGCGGTTGCCCGCGCCCGCGGCCTCAACGTGGACCAGCCGCGCAATCTGGCCAAGACCGTCACGGTCGAGTGATCTGATGGCCGAGGTCCTGGGCGTCGGAATCGACCTGATCGAGATCGACCGCGTGGCCGGGGTGCTGGAGCGCCACCCCAAATTCGCCGAGCGCTGCTTCACCGAGGCTGAGCGCGCCTACTGCATGTCGCGCAAGTTCCCGCCGCAGCACTTCGCCGCGCGCTTCGCGGCCAAGGAGGCCGTGGGCAAGGCGCTCGGTATCGGCATGACCCGCTGGCAGGAGGCCGAGATGGTGCGGGGGCGTGGGGCGCCCACCGCAATTCTCACCGGGCGCTGCCTCAGGCGGGCCGCCGACATGGGCGTGGTCGAGGTGCTGCTGTCGGTGACGCATTCACGGGGGATGGCCGCAGCGGTGGCCATCTTGCGCGGGGCGTAGCGCCGCGTCAATAGGATGTGCGGCGTGACCATTCCCGACCTCACGCCACTGTTCGACTCCGCCGCGCTCCGCGATGCGGATGCGCGCGCAATCGCAGGAGGTATTCCCGGCGAGACGCTCATGGAGCGGGCGGGGCTCGCGGCGTCGCGCGAGATCATCGCGGCCTTCCCGCCCGGCTCCCGTGCACTGGTGCTCGCCGGCCCGGGGAACAACGGGGGCGATGGCTGGGTGGTGGCGCGCCACCTGGCCGAGGCGGGCTGGGACGTGACCGTCGCGCTCCCCGGGGGCCGCCGCCCGGAGACGCCGGACGCCATTGCGATGGCCGGTCGCGCAGAAGATATGGGCGTCGCCGTGGTCACCGCCGACCCCGGCGACATCGCCACGGGTGACGCCATCGTGATTGACGCGATGCTCGGCACAGGCACCTCAGGTGCCCCACGTGGCGCCATCGGCGAGGTGGTGGCTGCCGTCATCGCCTCGGGTGCGCCAGTGGTGGCGCTTGATGTGCCAACCGGCGTGGATGCGGATACGGGGCGTGTGGACGGCGACGCCCTGCGGGCGCGCGTGACCATCACCTTCTCGGGCGACATGCCTGGCCTGCGAGTGGCCCCCGGGCGTGGTCATGCCGGGCGCGTGCTGGTGGCCGACATCGGCATTCCGCGAGATCTCCGACCCGATGCGGTGGCGTGGCTGGCTGGTGACGGCGTCATCGCTGCCATTCCGCAGCGCCGGGACGATGACGACAAGTATGCGGCCGGTGGCGTACTGGTGATCGCCGGCGCCCCGGGCATGAGCGGTGCGGCGCGCCTGTCCACGCGTGCCGCGCTCCGTACCGGCGCGGGCATCGTGGTGGGGTGCGTGCCGCCCTCCGTACGCGCTGAGGTGGCCGCGTGGACGCCCGAGGTGATGATCTCGGGCAACGACCGCGATGAGATCGACCGTCAGCTGGCACGGGTCGGCGCCGTGGCCATGGGCCCCGGCCTTGGCCGCGATGACACCACGACCGCGCTGGTGCACGACCTCACCCGCAGCATCCGCCAGCCCTTGGTGCTCGATGCCGACGGGCTGTGGCACGTGGGCGACGACCTCGCGTCGCTTGGCGCCCGGCCCCACGCCACTGTGATCACCCCGCACTGCGGCGAGGCGGCCCGCCTTCTGGGGGTCTCGAGGGCCGAGGTGGAGGCCGCACGGCTCGACGCCGCTCGGCAACTCGCAGATGGATCGGGCCATGTGGCGCTGCTCAAGGGGCCCGGCACTGTCATCGCCGCACCGGGGCGCCCGCCCCTGGTGATTGAAGGTGGCACGCCAGCCCTCGCCACAGCGGGTTCGGGAGATGTGCTCACGGGCGTCATCGCCGCCCTGCTCGCACGGGGCATGGGTGCGCGGTCGGCAGCCGTCGCAGGTGCCGCGCTGCACGCACGCGCCGGCCTGCTGGCTGCCCGGGGAGATGGCACCATCGCGAGCGACATCATCGAGGCACTTCCGGAGGCGCGCGCGGTATGAGCAGTGACGCACGATCCATCGCGCACATTGATCTGACGGCCCTTCGGCACAACGCGGCGCGACTTGACCGCGCCGCAGGGAGCGCATCCCTCATGGCCGTGGTGAAGGCCGATGCCTACGGACATGGTGCGCCCGAGTGCGCCCGTGCCGCACTGGCGGGTGGCGCTGCCAGCCTTGCCGTGGCCAGCGTGGAGGAGGCGGAGCAGCTGCGCCTTTCCGGCATCGATGACGTGACCATTCTCATCATGAGCCCGCTCACCGCGTCGGCATGCACCCGCGCCATCCGCCAGAACTGCGAGGTGGCGGTGAGCGATGCCGCCGCGCTTGACCGCCTCATGGGCGGTTGTGACGCGGGGGACGTCCCGCGAGTGCACATCGAGGTGGACACCGGCATGGGGCGCCTTGGGACGCCCATTGACGATGCCCTCGCGCTGGCTGAGACCGCTGCCGCT
>Ga0114966_10003027_pt1 | contig 14891 bp, 6 predicted proteins | sample M_130207_XF_Meta_FD_87029 | JGI IMG/M metagenome (GOLD analysis project Ga0114966, IMG submission 87029) | Freshwater microbial communities from Lake Montjoie, Canada to study carbon cycling - M_130207_XF_MetaG | ecosystem: Environmental > Aquatic > Freshwater > Lake | place: Lake Montjoie... | reverse complement strand
TCTAGGTTTCCAATAGGTGTTGGGACAATATATAGTTTCATTTTTATTTTAAAATTCTTGTTTTTTTATTCACTAATTATACAGGATAATAGCCCCATCAATCATTTTTGAATTAAAGCCGAGGGGTGATGGGAAATCCCCTTCCAAAATTATAGCGCTATTATTAAAATTAGTATATATTTATTACATACAAATATATAGGTTTGATTTTAAATTTTAAAGAAAAAATTATATGTGTAATATTTTTATTACTTTTACGAATTATATAGAAAACTCTATGAAATACAAACTGCTTTTATTTTTTATTTTAATGTTTTTAATGCCCCTGTTTTCAGAGGCTTCCTGCCCTGGTGATACTGTGCGTTTTAATAACGCAACAAGCGGGTGTAATTCGAAAACTGTTTCATTTACAAATACCTCTGTTGGTACAAATACTTATTTTTGGGATTTTGGCGACAATTCCACCTTAGCTGATACATCATTACTTCAAAATCCACCAGATTACACATATCCAACTTTAGGGAATTACACCGCTACACTTATTATCAATAAAGGCTTAGCATGCTCTGATACTGCTTCATCCTTTGTAAATTTATCTTTTGTTACGGCCTCTTTTTTAAGCAATACTAATAGTTGTATAAGTGATTCTGTAATTTTTAATGACTCTTCCTCTGTTGAGTTTGGAGGCTCCATAGCAAGTTGGAAATGGAATTTTGGCGATGTTGGCTCAGGCATTAACAATACTTCTACATTTAAAAACCCCTCTCATTTATTCAGTGCTGGCAACCAAACATTCCTTGTTAAATTGATTACTACATCTCTAGCTGGATGTAAGGATTCTGTTACTATTGGCCTGAATATTCAAAATTTAATAATTGTAAATGCAGGGACTGATATTATTAGTTGTGACAATAATTTAACTGTTAATTTAAGTGCTACTATTTTGAATGCCGGAGGCCTTTTTTGGAGTGGTTCTGGAGCCTTTTCTAACCAAATTTCATTAAGTCCAATTTACACGCCAACCCTTGCTGCGAAAGCTAGTGGGTCTGATACTTTAATATTAATATCAACCAATAACTTATTTTGTGCAGGCGATACGGATACCGTCGTAATTCTTTTTAATACTGGCCCTACTGTTAATGTAGGCCCCGACATCACGGTGTGTAAAGATGTGTCTGAGATAAGTATCTCAGCATCTTCGCTTGGTGCTTTTGGTGGATTATGGACTACAACCGACAACGGAGGAACTTTTACCGACTCCACCTCTTCAATAACTAATTATTACCCTAGTTCAGCAGATACGGCAGCGGGCTTTGTGATTCTTTGCAGACAAACTTTAGGCAATGGAATTTGTAATGCAGCGCGCGATTCCCTTACAATAACTTTTGGGCCGCTGCCAACGGTTATTATTAAAACAGAGGATAGCGCTTGTTCAGGAAGCGTTGTAGTTTTAAATGTTACTGTTTCAACCGGCTCAGGAACTTGGAGTACTTCAGGTACAGGTGTTTTTGTCCCTTCCAATACTTCCCTTAACGGATATTACTACCCAAGTGCGGCTGACGAACTTGCAGGAGTTATTACACTGATGTTTGAATCTGGCAACAACGCTGGATGTCAACCTGTTTCTGATACATTGGATGTGTTTTCAAAACCATCACCTGCTGCAGCATTTACAAGTACTAGCGCTTGTGTAAACGATAGTGTTGTATTTGTTAATACCTCAACATCTGTTAATTCAATAATTGGCTCCACATGGACTTTTGGAGATCTTAGCCTCCCTAGCATATCCGCTTCTCCTTCGCATGCATACTCCTCCTGTGGATACAAAAATATTGTATTGACAGTATATGCTAGCAACGGTTGTTTGGATACCGAAATTCAAAATGTTGAAGTATATTGCAATCCCTTTGCAAATTTTAGTGCTATCGGGGTTTGTATTAATGAGGCTACTGTTTTCACTAACCTATCTACTGTTATTAGCGGATCTACCATATCCAGTTCAAGTTGGGATTTTGGTAATATGACAATTGATACCGCTTTTAATACTAGCCATTCGTTTCCCACAGGAGGGTCTTTCCCCGTTTCCTTAACTGTTACTTCTAACTTTGGTTGTATTGCTAGTGTTACACAAACATTAAGTTTAGAAACTGGCCCGCAGGCATCATTTACTGCAAGTGATGCATACCCTAAGATAGGGCAAAGTGTATCTTTTGAAAATACATCAACGAATGCTGTTTCTTGGGCTTGGGATTTTGGAGACTCCTCCGACGAATCCAATTTGCAATTCCCAAGCCATACTTATGCTACAGGAGGAGTTTATTATGTTTGCCTCGTTGCAACAGATTTAAGTGGTTGTATGGATGTTATATGCAATAAAGAAATTGTTGCAACTTACCCTAGTGTTCCTAGCGGATTTTCGCCAAACGGGGATGGGCAAAATGATGTTTTATATATTTATGGCGGTCCTTTCAAAAAGTTTTCTTTTAAAATATTTAATAACTGGGGTCAATTATTATTTGAGTCTACAAAACAATCAGATGGATGGGATGGGAAATTTAAAGATATTGACCAGGCTGTTGGTGTATATGTTTATTCTGTGGTTGGACTTTCTGATGACGATACAGAATATAAAATTTCTGGCGATATCACATTATTGAGGTAAGGCAAATTGTTACATAGTGTTTATTATTTTATAATATAGCACAAAATTTACACGAGATAGATAAATAAAAAATGATTGCAAAAACAAATAATAACCTAATCGCATATACTAGCAAAAAGGCTTGTTTAGTGCGAGCTTATTGGAGAGGCATTGTTCTTTGTCTCCTGTTATTTTTTGCCCCCCTCCTTGCAAAATTTGCTGGTACAGCTACTGCTCAGGACTTTCAACTCTCTCAATACGATGCACCTCCTTTATTTTTAAATCCAGCCATGACAGGGATGTTTGATGGCCAATCTCGTATTCATACACATTATAGGACTCAGTGGGCGGCCTTTACCAACAAACCTTTTAACACTACAGCTATATCGATAGACGCCCCTATTAAAAAGTTTGGTGTGGGCCTGCAAATAATGAATTACAGAGCTGGTGGAGGCGCTTATAATGTAAACAGCATACTCTTGTCAATAGGTTACGACGTAGTATTAGATGCTGAAAATAACCATCATTTAGCAATGGGGATGCAAGGGGGAACAATTCAGAAAAGCATTGACGTAGATGCCTTAACATTTGGAAATCAATTTATAGGATTAAATGGTGGTGGATTTGATCCTAGTTTGTCAAGTGGCGAAACTTTCACCAATTCTAGTTTTTTATTAAGCGACATAAATGCAGGTTTATTATATTATTATGCAAAAGAAACCTCCCTTTTTAATCCCTTTTTTGGTTTTTCAGCTTTCCATTTAACACAGCCAACAGAAACATTTTTAGGCAGCTCAAATAAAATACCAAGCAGAATTTATTTGCATGGCGGATCAAAGTTTAATTTAAATGGGAAAATACAATTGTTGCCAAAATTTATTTACATGAGACAAAAAAACAGCCAGTCGTTTGCTTTCTCTGTATTACTTCATTATTTTCTTAAAGAATCAGATACATATATTCTTTTGGGCCCTACTTATCGCTTTAATAGTGCCGCAATAATTGAAGCAGGTATAAAAAAAGGCAGATGCCTTGTTCGCGTAAGTTACGACTTTAACACCTCCTTGATAAAAACAGCTTATGGCTCAACTGGAGGATTTGAAATATCATTAACATACGTTACACGCAGAAACAAACCGAATCCTTTAGCAAACTGCCCAAGGCTTTAAAATTTCCAATAGTAATTGATGTAAATGTAAATTACAAAATTTAAAATAAAAAAACTTTATATTAGAATTTATTAAAATATGAAACGATTTATTACATTATTCTTTTTTCTTGGTTTATTTGTTGCCTCTGTTGCTCAAACAAAAAGAGAATGGATGAATTATGCAGATATCGCTTTTAATAAAGGCGATTATAATAATGCTGTAACATACTATTTGAAAGTTGTAAATAAAGAAACACCTTTTGATATTACCCATCCTTATGTTATAAAACCTTATGTTAAAGGTGTAACACAAGATAAAACTTCAAAATCACTAAGGATATTTAAAAAACAGCTTTTGCCTGAACAAACACAAGACAGTGTTACGCTAATAAAAGATACAACACAATTAATTGAGTTTGCAAATTATTATTATAAGTATGCTGTTCATCAAATTGCATCTTGTTACCGCTTTAATCATGATTATAAAAATGCAGAAACCTGGTATCAGCAGTCCTTACAAATAAACTTAGCGGAATATCCTTTTGATTGTTATGGTTATGGCGATGCCCTAATGAAAAATAAAAAGTACCCTGCAGCAAATCTACAATTTGAAACAGCATTGGCGTTTGCCATAGAAAAAAATGATACGGCAATGATTAACCTATCAAAATCAAAAATAGCTGGTTGTTACTTGGCAATAGATCCCAAAAGCGTGCAAAATGGAATTGTAGTTACTGAACTAGATTCCGTTTTTAATGCCGGCGTTTCGAGTTTTGCTGTTAATTATTTCGGTGAAGAGAGGAAACTTTTATTTGCTTCTGCAAGAGAAGCAATTGTTTCAAATAAAAAACATAAAGCTGTTTTTACAAGTGATATTTATTTGCTCGACAAAACAGAAAATTCAGATAGTCCATTTAAAAAAATGGTTGGACCTATTAACACTAATAGAAATGAGGGTGCCGGTTTTTTAACTGCGGATGGCAATAGATTCTTTTTTACTCGATGGCTTACAAACAATACAAATGAATGCGCTATCTATTTTTCAAGGTTATTTAATGGTGAATGGCTTCCATCTCAAAAAATGAACGAAAAAGTTAATCTTCCTGGATACAAGAGTTCCGACCCATGTGTTGTTCCAGATGGCAGCATTATTTATTATGCGTCCAATCGTCCTGGAGGCTATGGGAAAATGGATATTTGGTACGAAAACATAGATGATGAGGGAAGAACTTATGGAGAGCCTATAAATATGGGTCCACTTTTTAATACAGCAGATGACGAGTCTAGTCCGTTTTTTCATGTAGGTACTTCTACGCTCTATTTTAGCTCTGACGGGCATCCCGGTTTCGGTGGCTTGGATATATTAAAATCTTCCTTTAACGCTAGTGATTCCATTTGGTCGATGCCAAAAAATTTAGGTGCGCCGATAAACTCTAATTATGATGATTCTTATTTTATTTTGGACGAAAGTCAAGAATTGGGCTATCTTACATCCGATCGCAAAGAGTGCGATTTATGCGATGGTGGATACTGCTTTAAGATTTATTCTGTTAGCAAAGAAAGAAATATTTTTGATTTGAGTGGTGTTGTTTATAATTCAGAAACTAATGAAGTAATCCCAAATGCAACCATTACTTTTAAAGATATACGAAGTGATTGGGAACCATTTGTTATTTCCACAGATGCTGCAGGAGCCTATTCTTATCTGCTTAAAGAGGGTGTAGAATTATTTATTAAAGTACAGAAAAATAATTTTGCTAGCGATGCAGGAACAATAATAACAAGATCCTTAACGGAATCAAAACACTTCGAAAGAGATTTTTTTCTTGTACCCGCTACAAATGTCGTAGAAGCAAATAAATAAATCAACTTATTTATAAGTTCTCATAACAGGCAGGTTGTTAACGCATTTTATACTCAGAAACTTTTAGGGCACTAAAATTCTTATAAAAACCGATATATTAACAAAAATATAACTTTTGAAAGTTTGTTTTATTCGTTTTTTATATTAAGTTTGTATTGCATGTGTAAACTGCTTTTAATAAAATAATTATTTATTTAAAGGAATCATTTTCAATAAATATATAAATTTTTTTTATGAGGAATCCTACTTTTTATTCAATAATAAACACCTTTTTTGTCGGTAATAGCTTGCCCTTTTTAGCCTATAAAGATAAAAGGTTTCATCTGCTAGGTTTTTCCTTAATTGTCTTTTTTTCTTTATTTGCCAATTTTTCCTACTCCCAAACTGAATTTGTTAATAACGGAGCCGATATAGTAAATTCAAATTCAATTTTTGTAATAAATGGAAATGTGAGCCATCAGCTGGATGGTACTATCAACAATACAGGTCATTTCTATGTAAGAGGTGATTGGAAAAACAATAATGATCCAGGGAACACTATATTTGCTGCTGGTCCAAACGGATGGGTTCACTTGGATAGCGGATCGCAAACAATAGCAGGATCTCATTTGACACATTTTAACAACCTAGAATTAGCAGGTACCGGAATAAAAAAACTATTAAATGTAGATGTTGAAATTGAAGATACGCTCGCATTAAATGACCACGAATTTGATGCAGGTGATAATACCGTGTTTGTATTGTCTACAGATACTGGCTCTATCACTCGTTCTGTTGGTTTTGTCAGTAATACCAATAATGGTTCTTTAGCACGTAATACTTTTTCTGAGGACCCTTATTTTTTTGCTGTAGGTTCAAGTGTTGGCACTCCTCGTTTTAGGCCCGTTACCATAGCAGCTAAAACAGCTGCCGCAAATACTTTTAGGGTAAGGTTTGCTAATGTAGATCCTACTATCGAAATGTTCGACCGTCAAATAAAAGAAGAAATAGTTGGGGATATTAATCCTAATTTCTTTCATAAAATAAACCGAACAGCAGGCACAGACAAAGCAAACATTACAGTATATTACGACCAAAATACCGATGGCGTTATCGTTTACGACATTAATGCCTATTGGGACGATGTTTCTGCACAATGGAAAAATCCAGGTTTAGCAGTAGCTTCCAGTAATTATGGTTTTAGCGGATTAACAACGGAAGCTTTTGACAACTTCAGTGCCGGGCCTTCACTTATTCCTTTTGCATTATCTATAAATGTAGAAATTTCTACCAGTATTTTCGTAGCCAACGTTTTTTCTCCAAATGCAGATGGCAATAATGATGTGCTTCACATGATTGGAAAAGGGATTACTGATTTACAGTTTTTAATATATGATAGATGGGGCGAAAAAGTATTTGAAACGAATGATATTAATATAGGTTGGGATGGAACATATAAAGGGGAACCCCTTAATATTGGGGTTTTTGTTTATTTTATAAAAGGGAAACTAAAAAATGGTGACGATATTAGTAAAAAAGGTAATGTTACACTAATGAGGTGATGTAAAATGTTTTTTAAAAAATCGTTTTGCATGCATTAGTAAAGCTTTCAAAATAATTTCGACAAAACAGATATATTAATAAAAACAGAGGTTTTCATTTTTTTGCAAAAAAATATGCTTATGAAAACGCGCGTGAGGAATGAACAAACGCGATGCAGGGTTGCAGGTGGGGAGGAATCATTTGTTCTTGATTTTTTGTTTCTTTTGTATCAAGACAAAAGAAAAACACACAGTAAATAGAAATAATATTAAATAAAGAAAAGTGAAAAAAACAATACAAATGTTTTATTCTAGTAAGTTAAATGCTTTTAAGAAAGCTTTGTCTTGCTGTTTTATTTATTTAGCTGTCTTTTTTGGACAGGGGAGTATTGGCGTCTGCTACTCTCAGGACATCCATTTTTCACAGTCGCATATGATGCCATTACTTCTTAATCCTAGTTTAGCCGGAGTTTTTGACGGAAGTTTTAGAGGTATATTTAATTATAAAAATCAATGGCAAGGAATGGGAGCTTCTGGTGCAACATTTAATACTGGTTTCTTTTCTTGCGATACAAGGTTAGAAAAAAGCAAATGGCAGAAAGGGTATCTAGCGCTTGGATTTACAGCTTTTAAAGATGTTGCAGGGGACTTAAAGTTGGGTACAACGCAACTGAACATCTCCCTTTCAGGTACGGTATTTATTAACAAAGAGCAATCTATTGCAGGATCCATACAGGGCGGCTATGTTCAAAAAAGTATTTCAATAGCAGCAATGCAATGGGAAAATCAATATGATACTGGTTTAGGGGCTTACAATTCGGGTTTACTTTCAAATGAGGCAATAAGTCCTAGCCCTATATCTTTTGCTGCTTTTTCTTCCGGCCTTTCATGGCGGTTCAATAAATTACAAACTTCAGTTTCCGAAAATAACCAGCTAGAAGCGATTGTTGGTTTAGCAGCTTTCAACATTAACACTCCCAAACAAAGTTTTTATTCCTCGGGTAATTTTGAAGAACAGTATACTAAAATAATTATTCACGGAGAATCAAGGATTGGAATTAAAAATTCAAATTTAACAGTATCTCCATCCGCTTACCTATTAAAGCAAGGGCCTTCGTATGAAATTAATATAGGAACTTTAGTTCGCTGGGCATTAAAAAACGAATCTACTTATACAAGTAATGTGAAAGGTTTGGCTCTGTCCTTGGGAGCAAACTATAGAATGAAAGACGCCTTTATTCCAATGGCAATGTTAGAATATTCATTATATGCTATAGGCATTAGCTACGATGTGAATACATCCTCCTTATTTCAAGGTACAACAGGAAAGGGGGGGATTGAAATATCCCTTCGTCTGATAACATCAAATATTAAAAATTCACCTAGGCGATTATTAGATTAATGAGGAAAATATTTTACATAATAGTGTTTTTATATTTGATAAATTTTCAGACAATGGGTCAGGAAAAAGATAGCAATTTGAGTAAGGACTCTATATTGGAGAGCTCGATGCAAAAAAAAAATATTACTAATTTAGGAGAAACTGTTAATTCCGTTTACGACGAATATGCACCTATTATTTCGGCTGATGGCTCCTTGATGATTTTTACTTCCAGGCGCCCAATTTCTGATATAGAAATTAAAAATCAAATTAATGGCAGAGAAAATATTTTTGTTTCTGAATATAATGATATGATATGGAAATGGCAGAAAGCAACAATTTTAGAGCCCCCTGCAAATCAATTGAACAGAAATAATTCTGCCATTGCGCTTTCTAATGATGGTCAGCGGATGTTAATTTACAGAGGCGATCGTAATGGTAATATTTACGAATCGGTTTTAGAAGGGGAGGTATGGTCGGAGCCATTAAAAATGCCGGAGCCTATTAACTCAAAAAAACATGAATCATCGGCAAGTTTTTCACCTGACGGTAGAACTATCTATTTTATTAGTAACCGAAAAAATGGTCAAGGAGGCTTGGATATTTGGATGTGTCGCTCTAATAGCAATGGCAAATGGGGAGAAGCTGAAAATTTAGGCCAGTCTATTAACACCAAAGAAAATGAAGAAGGGGTGTTCATGCATCCCGATGGTAAAACACTTTTTTTTAGCTCTAAAGGTCATAATTCGTTGGGAGGGTATGATATTTTCAAATCAGTTTTTGAGGATAATAAATGGAGCCCCCCTGCCAATATGGGTGATACAATTAATACCACCAATGATGATTTGTTTTTTAATTTAACAGCCAACGGTAAAACTGGGTACTATTCTTCTGGGCGAGAGGGTGGTTTAGGCAAGAAAGATATTTATGAATTAAAAATTAATAATAATAATAATAATAAAACAACACAGGGGCTTATTCTTTTTAAAGGTGTAGTAAAAGATATAGAATCTTTATTGCCCATTGGTGCCGATATTGAAATAGTAGACAATGAAAAAAATGAAGTTATTGCAACTTTAAAGTCCAATAGCGCTTCTGGTAAATTCCTTGTTTCCTTGCCGGCAGGTAAAAATTATGGCATCACAATTAATAAAAAAGAATATTTGTTTTACTCCGAAAATTTGAATATTCCTAAAGATGCCGATTATGAAGAATTAAGAATTGTTATCTCATTAAATAAAATTTCTATTGGAGATAAAATGGTGTTGAAAAATATTTTTTATGATTATGGTAAGGCGAACCTGCTTCCCGAATCTATTTCTGAACTTAATCGTTTAGTTAAATTGGTGAATTTAAGTACTGACTTTAAAATTGAAATAGCTAGTTTTACTGATAGTAAAAGTTCGGCGGAGTTTAATTTAATTCTCTCCCTAGCTAGGTCCCAGGTTGTTTTAGACTATCTTTTTGCTGCAGGAATCAGCAGAGATCAAGTTATAGCCAGAGGCTATGGCGAGGAAAATCCAATAGCCTCCAATGATACTGAGGAAGGAAGAAAACTTAATCGCCGTACTGAAATTAAAATATTAGATAAATAATATTTTTTATTGTATTTTAATTTAAAGAATTTTTGACATAAATAATAAAAACAGAAACATGAAATCAAAAAACATTATTAAGCCATTAGTGAAAAAAATGTCATCCTTGCGTTTTTCTTTTGCAATGTTTACTTTTTTTGTAACTCTAAATTGTTTGCTTTCAAATTACACCATGGCTCAGAACAACGTAGGTATAGGTGTTTTAGTTCCGGCCCCTACTTCATTGCTCGATTTAACAGCTAATGATAAAGGACTATTGGTTCCTCGCCTTACTCTTGTTCAGCGCGACGCTATTATTTTACCAGCAACAGGCTTATTAATTTATAATACCGATTGTAATGTTTTTAATTATTTTAATGGAATTGTCTGGCTTTCTTTAGATGGTCTTAATATATCCGGTCCTATCTCTGGTATTCCTGATGCATGTAAAAACGCTATCGGTATCGCCTATTCCATCCAGGCAATCTCAGGCGCTACTGGCTATAACTGGTCTGTGCCAACTGGGTCAACGATCGCTTCCGGACAAGGAACTACAAGTATCATTGTTAATTTTGGAACTTTAGATGGAAATGTTTGTGTAACAGCTTCTAATAGTTGTGAAGTTAGTGACACTAACTGTTTGGCTATAAGACTTTCTTCAGCTTCCTCCGCCCCTGTTGCATTGCCTGCTTCTGATTTTACATGTACTTCTTTTAACGCTAACTGGGGTGCTACTCCTGGAGCTACTACCTATTTGTTAGACGTGGCTACTGATCCTGCATTTACTTTACCTGTAGGCATCTATAGCAGTTTGCAGGTTGGTAACTTTTCAAACGTAGGAATTACAGGGTTGACTCCAAGTATTACCTATTATTATAAGGTACGTTCAATAAATGGTTGCGATACAAGTTTATCTTCTAATACCATTATAGTAAGTACTACAGCCCCCGTTTCTCCAACAGCAACATCCCCTTCCAATTTTACATGTATATCATTTAATGCGAATTGGGGAGCAGCTTCAGGTGCAACCTCTTATTATTTAGATGTTTCTACGAGTGTATTATTTAGTCCAGGTACTTTTATTTCTGGTTACGATAATGAGAATGTTAGTAACGTAACCAGCTATAATGTTATAGGCTTAACCGCCAACATCACCTATTATTACCGGGTACGTGCAGGTAATGGCTGCGACATCAGTTTGTATTCCAATACCATTTCCGCCAGTACAACTGCTCCTATTGCTCCTACTGCAACTGCTGCCTCTAACTTTACCTGTACTTCTATGAATGTAAACTGGGGAGCTGTTTCAGGCGCTACCGGATATTTTCTGGATGTGGCTACGGATGCTTCGTTTACCACATTTGTTGCAGGATATAATAACTTGATCACTGGCGATGTTACAACTTATAATATTACGGGCTTAACGGCAAATACCACTTATTATTACCGCATCCGTGCAAATAATGGTTGTAGCACCAGTTTAAATTCCAATACAATATCTATTGGAACAACTGCTCCTGTATCTCCTACAGCAACATCTGCTTCCAACTTTACCTGTACTTCCATGAACGCTAATTGGGGGGCTGTAACAGGTGGAATCTCCTATTTCTTAGATGTTGCTACTGACGCTTCATTTACAGCATTTGTTACCGGTTACAGCAATTTGAATGTTGGAAACGTAACTACTTATAATATTACAACCTTAGTAGCTAACACAGACTATTATTACCGTGTGCGTGCCGACAATGGTTGTAGTATCAGTTTAAATTCAAATACCATAAGCATTGGAACAACCGCTCCGATTTCTCCTACAGCAACACCGGCATCCAACTTTACCTGTACCTCCATGAATGCAAACTGGGGAGCAGTTCCAGGCGGAACCATCTATTATTTAGATGTTGCCACTGATGCTGCATTTACAACATTCGTAACTGGGTATAACGATTTGAACGTTGGTAACGTTACTACTTATAATATTACCACCTTAATTGCAAATACTACTTATTATTACCGCCTTCGTGCAGACAATGGTTGTAGCATAAGTTTAAATTCCAATACAATAAGCATTGGAACTACGGCTCCAATTTCCCCTACTGCAACAGCTGCATCTAACTTTACTTGTACGTCATTGAATGCAAACTGGGGGGCAGTTGCTGGTGCAACAATTTATTATTTAGATGTTGCTACTGACGCTTCTTTTACTGCATTCGTTGCTGGTTATAGTAATTTAAACGTAAGTAATACTACCACTTATAACGTAACTGGCCTTGTAGCAAATACTACCTACCATTACCGTGTTCGTGCAGACAATGGTTGTAGTACCAGTTTAAATTCCAATACAATAAGTATAGGGACTACTGCTCCAATTTCCCCTACTGCAACAGCAGCATCCAACTTTACCTGTACTTCCTTGAATGCAAATTGGGGGGCCGTTCCAGGTGCTACTGCATACTTTTTGGATGTTGCTACAGATGCCTCTTTTACTACAATTTTACCATCTTATAGTAATATCAATGTAGGTAACGTAACTACTTATAATGTTACAGGTTTAATTGCTAATACTACTTACCATTACCGTGTTCGCGCCGATAATGGTTGTAGTGCCAGTTTAAATTCAAATACGATCAGTATTGGTACTACTGCTCCAATTTCTCCAACAGCAACTTCGGCTTCCAATTTCACCTGTACTTCTTTAAATGCAAACTGGGGGGCTGTTTCTGGTACCACAGCTTATTTTTTAGATGTTGCAACAGATGCTTCCTTTACTACGTTTGTTACTGGATATATTAACTTGAACGTTGGAAACGTAACCACTTATAACGTAACTGGTTTAACTGCAAATACTGTTTATCATTACCGTGTGCGCGCCGACAATGGCTGTAGTACCAGTTTAAATTCTAATACTGTTACTGTTGGTACTATTCCACCAATTTCTCCTACGGCAACTTCTGCATCCAATTTTACTTGTACTTCGATGAATGCAAACTGGGGAGCGGTTTCAGGTGCAATCTCTTACTTTTTAGACGTTGCTACAGATGCATCATTCACCGCACTTTTACCGGGTTATTCAAATTTAAATGTTGGTAACGTAACTACTTATAATATAACTGGTCTTATTCCTAATACCATTTATCATTACCGCGTTCGTGCCGATAATGGCTGTAGTAACAGTTTAAATTCAAATACTATTAGTATTGGTACTACTCCTCCAATTTCTCCAACAGCAACATCTGCTGATAACTTTACCTGTACTTCCCTCAATGCAAATTGGGGTGCGGTTTCTAGTGCGACTTTATACTTTTTGGATGTAGCTACTAATGCGTCTTTTAGCACGTTTGTTGCTGGATACAATAACTTGAACGTAGGTAACGTAACCACTTATAACGTAACTGGGTTAACTGCAAACACTACTTATTATTACCGTTTGCGTGCCGATAATGGATGTTTGGTGAGTTTAAATTCGAATACAATAACAGTTGCTACATCACCTCCAATTTCTCCTACTGCTACATCTGCTTCCAACTTTACATGTACTTCAATGAACGCGAATTGGGGAGCTGTTTCAGCAGCTATCACTTACTTCCTGGATGTAGCTACTGATGCTTCGTTCACTGGTTTTGTAACAGGCTACAGTAATTTAAATGTTGGAAACGTAACTACCTATAATATCACAGGCTTATTGTCTAATACCACTTATCATTACCGTGTACGTGCCGACAATGGTTGCTCTACCAGTTTAAATTCCAATACCATTAGCGTTGGTACTACTGCTCCAATTTCTCCTACAGCAACTGCAGCTTCGAATTTTACCTGTACTTCAATGAATGCAAATTGGGGTGCTGTTTCAGGTGCAACTATTTATTTTTTAGATGTAGCTACTGATGCTTCATTTACCACGTTTGTTACCGGTTATAGTAACTTGAACGCAGGTAACGTAACTACTTATAATATAACAGCTTTAACACCGAATACTTCTTATTTCTATCGTGTTCGTGCTGATAATGGATGTTTAGTAAGTTTGAATTCGAATACAATAACTGTTGCAACAAGCGCACCAGTATCTCCAACAGCAACACAAGCAGATAACTTTACCTGTACTTCTTTGAACGCTAATTGGGGTGCTGTTTCAGGTGCTTCTTTCTATTTTTTAGATGTATCAACAAGTGCTACATTTTCGACATTTGTTCCTGGTTATAGCAATTTAAACGTAGGTAACGTAACCACTTATAACGTAACGGGCTTAACAGCAAATACTACGTATCATTACCGTGTACGTGCCGATAATGGTTGCTCTACCAGTTTAAACTCCAATACAATTACTATTGGAACTACTGCTCCAATTGCTCCTGCAGCATCATCTGCTTCTAACTTTACCTGTACTTCCTTGAATGCTAACTGGGGTGCTGTTTCAGGTGCTACCGCTTATTTATTAGATGTTGCCACTGATGCTGCGTTTACTGTATTTGTTACAGGTTATAATGACTTAAACGTAGGTAACGTAACCACTTATAACGTAACGGGCTTAACAGCAAATACTACGTATCATTACCGTGTACGTGCTGATAATGGTTGCTCTACCAGTTTGAACTCCAATACAATTACTATTGGAACTACTGCTCCAATTGCTCCAACAGCAGTATCAGCCTCCAACTTTACCTGTACTTCCTTGAATGCTAATTGGGGTGCTGTTTCAGGTACCACTCAGTATTTCTTAGATGTATCAACAAGTGCTACATTTTCGACATTTGTTCCTGGTTATAG
>Ga0114966_10003026_pt1 | contig 14901 bp, 10 predicted proteins | sample M_130207_XF_Meta_FD_87029 | JGI IMG/M metagenome (GOLD analysis project Ga0114966, IMG submission 87029) | Freshwater microbial communities from Lake Montjoie, Canada to study carbon cycling - M_130207_XF_MetaG | ecosystem: Environmental > Aquatic > Freshwater > Lake | place: Lake Montjoie... | reverse complement strand
ATACTGACAACTTAACATGAACATGAACATGAAAAAAAAGGGGAAAAAAGAAAAAAGAAAAAAAAAGGAAAAAAAAAGAAAAAAAAGAAGAAAAAAAAAAAAAGGAAGAAAAAAAACCTGAAAAAAAAAAGGAAAAAAAAAATGATATTGACTCTTTATGTGAAGCATACTTAAAAATTCAAACTCACAGAGATATAATAAATAATAAAGATAACATTGAACACATTGAACGTATATTAAAAGAAATTGTTGAAAAGTTTAAAATAAAACCTAAAAAATTATATCGTTATTTTCATTATATAAAATATAATTCAGGTCATGATATAACATATAATTCAGGAAAACATAAACTGTTGTTATCATTAGAAACAATACTCATGAATCCATTCGAGCTTATTACATTTTATTATCAATTCATCTCATATAAAGATGCAATGAATATATGCATAGAAAGAAATATAATTCCAGAAATATGTATTCGCATTACAGCGTGGATATACGACTATTTTATTGGGAAACAAAATAAATATTATATAACGGAGGATGATTCTAGAAAACTTTTAACCGAATTTTCAAATGAATTTATCAAAGAAGGTAAAACTGCTGAAAATATACTTTTTAGAACACTTATTGAAATTAAATTTGGACAAGGAACATTTTATACGACACAAGAATTTATAGACCAAGAAAAGAGAATAGGAGACCTAGTTCTTGATTTATTTTATCACGACGACGATGGCGATGGCGATATAATATTTAATGTAACAAATGAAGAAAAACAAAAACAGTGCAAAAAAGTAGATGAACATATTAAAGAGTATACAAAAAAACAAAATAAGGACAGTTTTGCGTTCGAACCAGAACAACTAGAAGCAATTCGTAGAGGGTGTAGTTTAGGTTTAAATGGGGGGGAACTTTTTAATATTACGGGGCCCCCAGGAACTGGTAAATCAACAATTGTAAACTGCATTGTGAACTATAAGCTGGAACACGGATCTTGTATTGCAATTATGGCTCCAACCGGACTTGCACAAAAAAATCTTAAAAATTCATGTAAATATGACCCAATATATAATAAAAAAATTATGTTTTCGACATTGCATCGAGCTCTTAATTTCACATTTATTAAAAATAAGGGAATGAAGGGGTCTGGAAATAGATCTGACAAAGAAAGTGAAATTAATTTTGTACCTGATATATTAATTGTTGATGAAGCATCTATGATTGATTTGAATTTATTTCATGCACTTTTACTTGCGTGCGAACGATTTAAAAGTTCATTGATATTGATTGGTGATATAAATCAGCTGCCTCCGATCGGTCCTGGAATACCATTTGAGTCCATCATAAAATCAGATTTATTTCATATAACATACCTTACAAATATTAAACGACAAGACGGTAACTTGAAAAAAATTATAGAAAAATTAAATGGGCCAAATGGCGTTCATTATAACGACTTTGATACCGAATCATCTGTATTTATAGAAGCAAGAACACCTGATGAAATTGAGAAGGCAGTTACAGAGATATATGAAAAGGAAAAAAGAAAACCTATATGTATTCACAAAATTTCTATGGTTGACTGTAAAGAATGTAGAAGTAATGTTTGGGAACATGTGGATATTCATACCATGTGCGCCCAAAAAGAAAAGGGTGTATTCCATCTGAATCCGGTTATTCAAAAAATAAAAAATAGTCAAGGGGTAGAATTATTTGTAAAAAAATATGAAAATGGACACCAGCACACATTTTATGAGGGGGATTTAGTAATGAGAACAGAAAATGATTATAAAGATGAAAAAAACGTGCGCGTGAATGGAGATGTTGGAACCATTCATCAAACAAAAATAATCAAAGAAAAATTTGGGAAAAGGATTTGTGAGCATGTATACACAGTCAAGTATTTAACAATTGATTCTGCAGATGATGAAGAAAGCAACTTAAGCGTTGAAGATGTTCGGGATTCATTCGTGCCATTTTATGCAAGTAGTGTTCATAAGATGCAGGGACTTCAAAAAACAACGATTGTATTCATTGTTTCTCCAGATCATTACTTTTGTTTGACAAATGAAAACTCTAAAAAATTGGTCTACACGGCAATATCGAGATGTAAGGCCAATTTTTACATTGTGGGTGATAAAAAATTATTTGTAAAGTCGCAGCAGTCAAAGGAGGAACGTGAATATCCTACTCGATTTATGAAGGATTTTGGCAAGTACATTTGAATTTTATATAATCAAATAGTTACACAATACAATAACCAATAACATGAATTTAATAGTAAATAAAAATATAAAGATATAATAAATTATAATAAAAGGATACTCGTATTATAATTTATTTTTTATTCGATAATATAACAATATAACAATAATTAATTAATTTAATTAACTTATCTCTCTAATCTCTCTAGATTATTATAATATAAACTGAATAATAATGAATGTGTCGCTAGCATCGTCGTCGTCATTAACCGCGAAAGTTGTATGCAACAAGGAAAATGTGGTACTTTTAAAGGATGAAAATTGTGAAAATGAAGGAAAAAAAAACAAGTATAGAATTGTCTTTAATGCACATAATTCTAATTTTCCGATAAAAGCCATTGTTGGATTGAAATTGTACACTCTATTATATGAATTAAATCGCGACATTATTCACACATTTAAAATTGTTAAGGAGGATGATGCCACTATTGAAACATTAATTTTGTTTAAACCATTTGGAAAAGATTTTGGAATCTCTCCGAAATGTATGCATACGATATCTACCATGAATTTCGATTCGGATTCTAATTTTTGTATGTTTGACAGTGTAGATGTAGTAGTAGATGCAGTAGATGCAGGACTCATAAGTATTCCAAAAAAATATGAACGGATTCAAACGACTCATTCAAAATTGATTGTTTATTTTCTATCAGAAAACAGTTTACAATTTGATTTTACATTTCATTTGAATGATCATGAAACTTCATTAGAAGAAACATCAAGCTGTCCGATATATATGGAAAATTCTGTTGCTTTAATGATAAAAAAAATGTTTTGTAGATTAAAAGTATTTACAGAGAGAATGTCATAATTAAATATAAACATATTTAATAAAATAAAATATATAAACTAAAACGTATAAATAGTAATTTAATATTTAATTATGAATAATTTTATAAATATTAAAAATATTAATAAAAAGATGAAGGGATTCTTTACAGATGGGTTAAAAATTATTACGTCTTATTCATCTGCGGTTTGTATTTTAACAGTAGAGACGCTGTGGTATAAGTGTAATTATTACACATACAATGAGTACATTAAACAGTTGGCTTTGAAATTGTCAAAAGAAAATGTGTTTTATGTTAAATTTTTTCAAGCTGCATGCACAACAAAACATCCGCTTTTAACAGATGAAATTACAACCTATTTGAATACGTTTACGGATAATGCGCCTTATACCGATTCAGAAATAGATGTGGACTCACTGGAGCGTTTAATAAAAGAACATTCAATTGAAATAAAAAGGCCGTTTGTTCCATTTAAATCGGGGACAATATCTCTCATTTTTGAAGGAGTGACGTCTATTGGCGAAAGCGTTATTATAAAATGCAAACGCATAGGTATAGAAGATAAAATACAAGATGCAATATTTAATATGAATCATTTAATCTCTATTTCCAAATTAATTCCGCATATAAAGAATTTGAATATTCATGACATTTATAACGAAAATAAACAAAGTATACTTGATCAGCTTTCATTTGACATTGAAGTTCGCAATATTGAATTATTTTATTCGAAATGGAAAAAATCGGGACTTGAATATATAAAAATTCCAAAGGTGTATTCTGAAATAACTAAAAGAATACCTAGTATTATTGTTATGGAGCGCATATTTGGAGAGACAATATATAATGTTAGTATTGAAGATAAAGATAAATATGCAAAATTATTAGCTAAATTTAACTTTAAAAGTGTATTTTATGACGCAATTTATCATGGAGATATTCATCCTGGAAATATTTTTTTTATAAAAGAGTTGAAAACAAAAGCGTCAATTGATGACGATGACGATTATAGTGATGATTGCAGCAGCGACAGTGATAATGATAATAATGGAAAAAATATTTATAAATATAAAATTGGGCTAATTGATTTTGGAATTATTGGCGTATTAACAAGAGAATTACAAGACACAATATTTAAATTATTTAAAGGTTTATATGAAAAAGAACATAATAATGTTGCAAATTGCATTATTGATAATTTAACTGAACCTAAAAATGCGTTGACACTAGAAAAAAAAAATGAACTGGTTAAAATTATTTCATCCTATTCGGAAACACACTTTGGAAAAGATACGCATAATTTTTTAGATGCTGAAGATATAATAAAAATTAATAAATTATTATACGAATATGGAGTACAGTTTTCAAAAGAATTTTGTAGAATCGAGTTGTCGTTTGCGATTTCGGATAGTGTGTGTAAACTTTTAATGAATAAAACGACATACATTGATCAACTCCTTTCCATCTTTTCAAAATATTCTTAAAAAATAATGAATAAGTATTTTATTTATTCATTATTTATATAATCAATTAATTATCTTTCTTCTTTTATCCTTATTTACTTGTATCCTTTTACTTCTATCCTTATTTATTTATCTATCTTTCTTTCTTATTTTTTATTTGTTTTATTTTTTCGTTTCATTGATATATTTGATCTATATTTCTTATAAAATGTTTTTCTTTTTTGTTTTAATTTATTTTTAAAACCGGTTCCTGCAGCTTGTATATTTTCAAGTTGATTTTGTTCTTCTGATTTTGCTTCTGGTGTTATAGTTGTGTCAGGAATTGTGATAGGGGGGGTGACAAGAGAAGGAGTCGTTGCGGTAGCAGCCAACTCATTTTCAAGTTTGGTTGTTTGATCTTTAATTTTATTTATTTCTTCTATTATAGCTTTTCTTATTGGATCTTCTTCTGGTGGTGCTGCTGCTTCTGGTGGTGCTGCTGCTACTGGTGCTGCTGCTACTGGTGCTGCTGCTTCTTGATTTTGTTCTAGTGCTACTGGTGCTACTGGTGCTGCTGCTTCTTGATTTTGTTCTAGTGCTTCTGGTGCTACTGGTGCTGCTGCTTCTTGATTTTGTTCTAGTGCTTCTGGTGCTACTGGTGCTGCTGCTTCTTGATTTTGTTCTAGTGCTGTTGCTTCCGGTTCTTGATTTTGTTCTAGTGCTGATGTTGCTTCTTGATTTTGTTCTAGTGCTGCTGTTGCTTCTGGTGCTCCTGCTTCTGGAACTACTGCTTCTTGATTTTGTTCTAGTGCTGCTGTTACTTCTGAATTTTCTAGTCCTGATGTTGGTGCTGCTGTTACTTCTGGCGTTACTTCTGAATTTTCTAGTCCTGATGTTGGTGTTGGTGTTACTTCTGGTGTTGGTGTTACTTCTGGTGTTGGTGCTACTTCTGGTGTTGGTGCTACTTCTGCTGTTGCTTCTGGTTCTTGATTTTGTTCTGATGGCGCTGCTCCTAGTTCTGAATCTGCTAGTCCTGCTTCTGCTGTTGCTTCTGGTGCTGCTTCTGGTGCTGCTAGTCCCGATGTTGGTGCTGCCGTTAATTCTGATGTTACTTCTGAATCTGCTAGTGCTGATGTTGGCGCCGTCACTTTATCTAAAGTAGAAGAAGGTTGAGACAAAGTTGTTCCAACAGCAGGGAGGGTCGCCGCGTTGGAAGATTCAGTTACAGTTACTTCTTCTTTTTTTACTCCACCAACAGATGCCATATATTTTAACTTTTTCGTGACATTTTTTTTATTTTTTTTTATTTTTTTATTTTTATTGCGTTTTGTATTCATTATATAATCTTGTATGTTGTTACTATTTATATATTATTTAATATATTATTATATATTTTTTTTCATAATTTTTATAAATATAATTATAATAATAGTAATTTTGCTAAAATTATTTCGATAAATTGAAATTTGATAATAAAAATATTAAGTATTTAAAGATTATACATAATATTTATTTATATTGTAAAATTTAAAAATTAAAGAAAATGGCTGATAGTAATAATGTTTTAACGATAAAAACTGTTCAAATTGCCCCATTTCGAACACTTATGACGGCATTAAAAGATATTCTTCTTGAGACGAATATTACTTTTCAGAAAGATGGTATACGAATTATTAACATGGACAAATCACATACCATGTTGGCGCATTTACATCTTCTTTCCGAAAATTTTGAGATGTATGAATGTAAAAAAGATAAAATAATTATTGGTGTAAACATGTTTCATCTTTTCAAGCTTATTAATTCAATTGACAATGATGACACGCTCACTATTTATATTGAAAATAAAGATTATAATGATGGTGTTGTATCCTACCTCGGACTTAAATTCGAAAATGGAGACATCAAACAGTGTAAAACACAAAAATTGCGTCTCATTGAACCCGATCCCGAAGAGTTGGTTGAACCCAATGTTGTATTTTCATCTGTAATCAATTTGCCTTCTTCCGATTTTCAAAAAATTATTCGCGATCTGTCTTGTATTTCAGAAAAACTTGAAATCAAATCAGTAGGAAATGAACTTATTTTCCGTTGTTCTGGGCAATTTGCGACTGCAGAAGTTCGACGCGTTGAGTCAGATGACAGCATGAAATTTATTCATAAACAGAATTCAAATAAAATTATTCAGGGAGAATTCTCTCTAAAGAATCTAGGATATTTTATTAAATGCACAAATTTGTGCAGCCAAATTGAAATGTATTTGGAAAATGACTTACCACTCGTAGTAAAATATTATGTAGCATCACTCGGAGAAATCAAGTTATGTCTTTGCCCACTTCCATCTTCTTAAAAAAAATCGGTGGTATTTGGTTTGGATGAGGATGCGACGGCGGTGGATGATGCGCGTGCGGGTGCTACTGTGGCTGCGGGACTAAGCGGCGTCACTCCCCCCCTTTGACTGCGTCCCCCCCTTTGACTGCGTCCCCGTCTTGCGCTACGCCCCCGTCTTGCACTGCGCCCCCGTCTTGCGCTACGCCCCCGTCTTGCGCTTCGTCCTTTGTTTTCCATATGAGTCATAATTATAATTGTGTTATATATTAATATAATATTATATTTTTATAAATATAATAATATTATATTTTTATAAATATAATAATAAATATAATTAACTAAATTATTAAGTTATAAATTTTTTATTATATTTAATTATAAATTACATACAAGGGGATGAGAATTCTGTCATGATATCATTATCATTCGTTTCAATAGAGTTTTTTACAGGATCGGGATCCGATTCTTCTACTCCTAAATATTTGTTTAAATATCGATATATTCTAGAAATGTCCAATTTCCCAACATCATAACTATTTAATAGTTCATATATTTGATCTTCACTATAGTTATATTTATCTCTAAGTTGCAAAAAATATGAAAACATATCTTTTTGATCCATTGCAAGATGCTGGCATAAACTTTGTATAAATAGCGAATTATTATATTCGGTACTGTATTTTGTGAGGACCTTTGTAAAACGAATATCGACTAAATTACACTTGTATTTTTTTTTGAATGGTTCGTATTCGTGATATATTTTATTATTGTAAAATGTTTTAATTAGAGAACTCATTTCATTGAACTGCCATATTTGTTTTTGAAATGTTATTCTATCAACATAATCAGCAAAACACATGTTGTTAAGAACAACTTTGTAAAAAGATATAGAATCTATATTTTTATATTTTGATATAATATCTATTATATTTTCATGCCATAGCAAACCAACGGTTGTTCGGTCTGTTTCATTTAATAAAATATTATGTTGATCAAATGAATAATTTGAATCAAATAGTTTTTTAGTAATTTGTTTGTTATCTTCATTATATGTTTTTGGTTCAAATATCATTTTAATTACACTAGTATTTAAAATATTGTTAGTTTTAGTTTTGATACCATTAATTTCCATTTCTGATGTCGATATATCTTGTTTATAAATATTGTAGATGGTTGTTACTTTTCTTAAATCTCCTTGTGTAAATTCAATTATACTTTGAATGAGTTGATCATCGAGTGTTGGCATTAATTTTGTAACAATTTCCAACATTTGATTTGTTGTGGGCGTTTTTAACTCAAAAGTATGACATACTTTTATTAATTCTTTTATTTTTTTATCTGTATGATAATTACCTATACATATAATTGGATTTATGGATGACTCTTCTGTTTTTTGTTTTTTTGTTTTTTTTGGTCGAATTAATCGTATTAGATAAGTTATACCACCTTTATCTCCATTATTCATTCCATCAATTTCATCCATCACAATGACAATTTTTTTAACTTTTTTTTCAAACATGGACATTATATTTCGATTCGACATGTTATGTTTTGCAATAGTTTCGATAATTGATTTATTTCTAATGTCGCCCGCATCATAAGTAATTACATCATAATTTAATTTTTTCAACATTGAAATGACAAATTCTGTTTTTCCGGAGCCAGGATTTCCATAAATATAAAATCCTTTTTTTGTTTGATCTTGAGATTTTGTTTTTTCAATATCTTGTAATATATTTTTTATTTTTTCAATTATCCATTCTCTGTCTAATATTTTATTCAAATTCAATTCTTCCATTCAATTATTTAAGTTAAATTATTATTGTAAAACTAGATAAAGTATATATGTATATATGTATTAATTAATATATAATTCTGTATGTATTATATATTCATTAATTTTATATTTATATAATTATTTTACATTTATTATTTGATTTGTAAGTGAAAGTGAATTTTTTTAAATATTTTTTAAATATTTTTTAAAACCTTTTTTAAAACCTTTTTTAAATACTTTTTTAAAACCTTTTTTAAATACTTTTTTGAAAACCTTTTTTTAAAAATTGATTTTAAAATTGGTATAAAGTGAAATAATAATTATAAAGTAACTCGCGCATTACTTTTGGATACTTGGATATTAATGAAACCGGCATCATCACTTGAGAATGTGAAAAGAAAAATTATAATTAAAAAGAAAGTTTCAACGACACCAGCAGTGGTGTCGTCATCTTTATCGTTTCGACTCATTGATTTCAATATATACGATATGAAAGAAAACGAAGCAGAGATTCAATCAACAACTGAAAAGCAAGAGCAACAACAGCAACAGGTATACGAAACCGGATTTCCCAACGGGTCGTCGTATTACAATAAAAAAATGGTGATTCAAATTTTTGGAATTAATGAACTGGGGGAAACATGCACTCTGTTTGTGGAAGACATGCGGCCGTTTTTCTATGTACTAGTTCCTGATAATTGGAACGAGTATAGCAAAAAAAATTTTGTGAATTTTATTGTTAGACACTTGCGTCTTGGTGATGGCATGGTTATAAAAGACAAGTGTGCCATTATAAAAAGGAAGAAATTATACGGTTTTGATGGTGGGAAACAACACAATTTTGTAATATTATATTTTAAAAATCTGGCTGTAATGAACAAGGTGAAAAATCTTTGGTATATTTCGTCTGAAAACAAATTTGATTTGAATCCCGATGGTTATAACTATTGCGGCACGTCATTAAAAATTTACGAATCTAATATTCCTCCACTTTTGCGCTTTTTCCACATCAATGAAATTAGCCCGTCTGGGTGGGTGGAGTTTTCAAAAAGCAGCGCAGTAGAAATTGAATCGTCGAAAAAAACGACGTCGTGCGTGTATGAGTTTGTCATTAGCATGCGGGACATACACTCCCAGCCCACAAAAGAAACCCCAGTTCCTTATAAGATTTGTAGTTTTGACATTGAAGCAAGTAGCAGTCATGGTGATTTTCCACTGGCAATTAAGACATATAAAAAACTTGCAACAAATATTGTGGATGTTTGTACGTGCATACAAAATGATGATGGATTTATTACAAATGAACTGATTGAAAAAATGATTTATGCGGCGTTTTTGGGTAAATCTTGTGATAACGAGTACATTGATCAAAGTATCCAGAAGGTATACGTGAAACGAAAGCTATTTGAAAAACAAATAAAAACTCTCTTTGCAAAATTTATGGTGGAAAAAATAAAAAATCTAAGTGATGAAAATGCAAATGGCAACGCAGAATATGCAAACACGATTGAAGCCATGTTTGAGAATATTGGAAGAAAAAATGCGGCAGAATTTGCGAAAAATAGTGAGAATAATGACGGCGATGACAGCGTTGATGACGATGACGACGACTGCAATTGTGATAATGATAATGATAATAATGACAATGGAATTATGATGAACATTGTTGAAGAGGTTGTGTTATCAAAACGTTCTCAGACGTCATCTTCTAAATCGCAGTCGCATTCGGTTGATAAAGATATTACAGTATTAAAATTATTACAATCGACTGTTATAAGTCGAGAAATGAAAATAACATATTTGAATACTGCTCTTTCAAGTGTATTTCCAGAAGTGGAAGGAGACAAGACAACTTTCATTGGTTCAACGTTTTTAAAAATGGGAGACGAGCGTCCTTATTTGAATCACTGTTTAACAATTGACACGTGTGACGATGTTGCAAACTCTGAAATACAAGCGTGCGATTCTGAGCGCGACATGTTGTTAGAGTGGACGAAACTAATACAACGCGAAGATCCCGATATTATTATTGGTTACAACATTTTTGGTTTTGATTATAATTTCATGTTTCACCGCGCGTTAGAGAATGACTGTGCCGAAGATTTTCTAAAGCTCTCAAGAAATAAACAGCAAGTGTGCGGACAAGTTGACCCAGAAACAAATAAACTCACAATTGAAGAAAGCAGTATTGTTATTGCAAGCGGGCAACATAATCTGCACTACATAAAAATGACCGGAAGGGTTCAAATTGACATGTACAATTATTTGCGCCGAGATTATAACATGACGTCATACAAGTTGGATTATGTTTCTGGTTACTTTATAGGCGATGGTGTCAAGAGTATTCAACACGAAAAAAATGAATTGGGTGAGGACATTACAGTTGTTAAAACCGGAAATGTTATGGGTTTGGATGTGGGAAGTTACATTAATTTTGAAGAGACGAGCAATTCTACAGAATCATACAAGGGCGGCGATAAATTCAAAGTCATTCGTCTTGATATTGTAAATAAAACATTTGAAATTGCAGGAAAAGAGATGCCCAATATGGAAAAAAAAGTTCGATGGGGGCTATCAAAAGATGATGTTACGCCGCAAGACATTTTTAGAATGACAAATGAAGGTCCATCCGAACGCGCAGTCATCGCGAAATATTGTATTCAAGATTGTAACCTGGTTCATCATTTAATGCGAAAAATTGATGTGTTAACCGGATTTGTTGAAATGGCAAATATTTGCAGTGTACCCATAAGCTTTCTCGTGTTTCGCGGCCAAGGAATTAAACTCACAAGTTTCATTGCAAAAAAATGTAGCGAAAAAAATACGCTTATTCCGGTGTTGGACAGAAGATTTGGCAATGAGAGTTATGATGGCGCAATTGTTTTACCTCCGAAATGCGACTTATATTTAGATAATCCGGTGGCATGCGTTGATTACTCGTCGCTGTATCCCTCGTCGATGATCAGCGAGAATTTGTCACACGACAGCAAAGTGTGGACGAAAGAGTATGATTTGAATGGTGACATGGTTAGGTCGACGGGTGAAACGAATGAGGTGGGGGAATTTATTTATGATAATTTGTCGGGGTATCAATACGTGGACGTGGAATATGATACGTATATTTGGAAAAACAACGCGAGAGGTAAGGCAATCAAAACGGTAAATGGGAAAAAGGTGTGTCGATTTGCGCAGCCACTGATGAGTGATAATGGCACTGTTTCTGGAGAAAAAGCAATCATGCCTTCCATTTTGGAGGAACTGCTGGCCGCAAGAAGCGCAACGCGAAAACTAGCTTCAAAGCAGACGGATGATTTTATGAAAAATGTGTTGGATAAGCGTCAGCTGGGTTATAAAGTAACGGCAAATTCGCTATATGGCCAATGCGGTGCAAAAACGAGTTCGTTTTATGAGATTGATGTTGCAGCATCGACGACTGCTACTGGAAGAAAGCTTCTACTCTATGCCAAGCGTGTGGTAGAGGAAACATACGGAAACTCCGAATGTCAGACGAGTTATGGTCTCGTAAACACTAGAGCTGAGCACGTATACGGGGACAGTGTGGCAGCATATACTCCAGTATATATTCGGTTTTGCGGCGCTATTGATGTTTGTACGATAGACGCGCTTGCAGAAAAATACGGAGTAAACTCTAATAACTGGACATATTGTAAAGAAGATGGAAAACAAACCAAGCAGGTTTGCGAAATGATGTGCGGCGTGGAAACGTGGTCGGAAAAGGGGTGGACTCGTCTTCATCGCGTAATTCGACATGTTCTTGCCCCCCATAAAAAAATGATGCGGATTGTTACTCACACAGGAATTGTTGATGTTACCGATGACCATTCTTTGATCCTAGAAAGTGGCGAAGAGATTTCGCCAAAAAATGTGCAAATCGGAACAAAATTATTACATCATGCGTTGCCGGAGCTGACGCATACAAATGCAATATCATCTATAACTGTTGAACAAGCTAGAAGAATGGGATCATCATTTGCTGAAGATCATGATGAACAAAAAATTATACCATCAATTATTATTAATAATACACAAGAAGTTCGAGAAAGTTTTTGGAATGGTGCCGAGTTGAAAAATGGATACTACACTCATGTTGACCAAAAAAATCAAATCAGTGCTGCATGTATATGTTTGTTGGCTCAAAGTATTGGATGGAAAACATCATTGAACACGTACACACATTCAGACAAAATTGAGTTGACAATGACAACATGCACTCAAAGTAAATGCACCGATTCTATTAAGAAAATAATGACATCATTACCTGTTGAAGATAATCAATATGTTTACGATTTAACCACCGACAATCATCATTTTGCAGCTGGAATTGGAAACATGATTGTTCATAATACGGACTCTGTATTCTTCACATTCAACTTGTCGAATAAAGACGGAACGCCGATTCGCGGGAAGCAGGCGCTTGAAATTACAATTGAGCTTGCGCAACAAGTGGGCGAGTTGGCATCATCATTTCTAAAAGCTCCACACTCGCTAGTGTATGAAAAATCGATCATGCCGTTTTGTTTGCTTCGGAAAAAGGGGTATGTGGGTATATATTATGAGACCGATGCAAACAAGGGGTCGAGAAAAAGTATGGGTATCGTATTGAAACGTCGAGATAATGCGCCAATTGTAAAAGATGTATATGGTGGAATTATAGATATTTTAATGAAAGAGCAAGACACAGGACGCGCTATTTCATTTTTAAAAAATTATCTGCAGGAATTAGTAAATGAACGAATTCCTTTGGAAAAACTTGTAATTACAAAATCGCTAAATTCTAATTATAAAAACCCACAGCAAATAGCTCATAAAGTATTGGCCGATCGCATGGGGCAGCGCGATCCTGGCAATAAACCGAGCGTCGGAGATCGCGTTCCATTTGTGTATATAAATAATCCTGATAAAAAAGCGCTGCAAGGCGATCGTATTGAACATCCGACGTATATGAAACATAATGGAATTAAACCAAATTACACGTTTTATATAACAAATCAAATTATGAAACCGGTTCAACAGCTGTTTGCTCTTGTATTGGAAAAGATTCCCGGTTTTAAACGCCGCCAAGAAACATTTAAAGATAGAATAGAGTTTGAAACAAGTCGAATTGGCAGCGATAACCAAGAAGCGCTTCAAAAGAAAATAACAGAGTTGCGACAAAAAGAGGTGAAAATACTGCTATTTGATGAATTCTTAATTCAGGCAAACAATACTGCGAATAAAAATCAAAGCATCAAGGATTTCTTTAAAAAAGTGTAGTGGCATAAGATAATAATTTTGAAATACAATATATAGAGATTGAGACAATTGATAATCTTGCAATATATAATTTTTTTTTATTGATGGGGTGTTTCTTATTATCGTCAACGACAATACTAGGGTCTATTTTTCCGAATGCATCTTCTACTTTATGGTCGGTTGTATAAATCATATTAAAAAAAGTTTTCCATTCCGAGTTAATATATTCATACCATTCTTCCATGGACTTATATTTTTCATAATCTTGTTCATAAACTTTACTATAATAAACAAATGCATTCAGATTTTTTACTGCTATCATTTTTTTTTCGTTGAAAATATTATCTTTACCGTGGGTAATAACAAACTGAATCGGTGAATTCGTTTTATAAGAATAATAAATGCTGCCTTTTTTTAAATCACAAGCATAATCGTGCCCATGACGACGAGTTCCTTCCGGGTAAATTAAAATATTTCGATTGCTTTCTTGAATATGTTTCAATAGTTTTTCAAACTTGTTTATATCCGTTTTTCCTTGTCTTCTAACAAAATATTCAAGATGTCTTGACATTAATTTTAAAATATTTCCTCCTGGAATAGCAATAGCAATTAAAAACCGGGACATAAAAACTCCAGTATTATGTACAACTATAGAGTCAATGCTAAAATCGCTAAAGGTTCTATGATTAGCTAAATAAATCATATTTTTTTCATGTGAAACTGTATTTGATGTCATTCTATAAAGCGAAGTTTCAAATACTTTATAAAGAATATAATTATATTTTTGTAAGAATTCAATTTCACTTTTTATTGTAAAATCGAATAGTAATTTGAATGGTATCAAATTGATATACAAGTATATTTTTATTAAATTAAATTTCAAAATAAAGAAGTTTAAGTTTATTAACTGTTTCATTGTTTATTATTATTATATTATACTATTTAAATAATTTAAATATTATAATAATAATATTTTTTTTGTAATTTTAATATTTGTAATTTAAATATTTGTAATTTTAATATTTGTAATTTAAATATTT
>Ga0114966_10003022_pt1 | contig 14912 bp, 18 predicted proteins | sample M_130207_XF_Meta_FD_87029 | JGI IMG/M metagenome (GOLD analysis project Ga0114966, IMG submission 87029) | Freshwater microbial communities from Lake Montjoie, Canada to study carbon cycling - M_130207_XF_MetaG | ecosystem: Environmental > Aquatic > Freshwater > Lake | place: Lake Montjoie... | reverse complement strand
GGCGGTCTCTCAAGCAGAATCTTTTGTTCGTGAAATGCCTGGTGCTCTGGAATCGACAATCGCTCAAGGTGGAAGCAATGTTTCAGGCGGACAACGCCAGCGATTGGCAATCGCTCGAGCACTGATCCGAAAACCTGATATCTATGTTTTCGATGATTCATTTTCAGCACTTGATTTAGTCACTGATGCAAATTTGCGCACTGCGCTTGTCCCACAACTTGCAAATTCGGTCACTGTCATTGTGGGACAACGCATTTCCACTATTCGACATGCGAATCAAATCATGGTCCTTGAAGATGGTCAGATAGTTGGACTCGGCACCCACGAACAGCTCAGCCGGTCCTGTGCCACTTACCAAGAAATTGTCGCTTCACAAGCGACGCAAGAAGCTGATAGCTGATGAGCTCAGAAAACCCAAAGAACGTGCCAACAGAAACAAAAACACCAGTAGGAAATGTTGCTGAGATGCGTACCGGACGAATGAACACTGTTGGTGTACCGGCAGAGAAGTCTAAAAATTTCAGCCTCACTGCCAAACGACTCTCCCGTCGCATGGGTCGCGAAACCTGGTTAGTACTTTTAATTCTGTTGATGGCCGTCAGCAGCGTTGCACTCATAGTTTCTGGACCACGAATTCTTGGCCACGGAACCGACATCATCTTTAACGGCTTGCTGCACCGCAATGGCGCCACCGGAATTGATTTTGGTCGCCTGCACCGCACTCTTGAACTTGCCATTGGCGTCTACTTACTTTCGTACGTGCTCGCTTATGGACAGTCATTCTTGCTAGCTGGCGTCGTCCAACGAACAATGTTCAAAATGCGGCGTGATGTTGAGGCCAAGATTCACCGTCTACCACTGAGTTACATTGACAAGCATTCACGCGGCGACCTTCTGAGTCGAGTTACTAACGACATTGACAATATTGCGCAAAGTTTGCAGCAGTCGCTGAGTCAACTCGTTCTTTCAGTACTCACGATCGTCGGTGTCATCATCATGATGTTCACCGTTTCGGTCGTTCTGGCGTTGATTGCACTCACGGTCATACCGCTGACCTTGCTGACTATGTCGCAAATTGCCAAGCGATCACGGGCAAAGTTCATTTCTCAGTGGCGCTACACGGGGCGACTCAACGGCTTAGTTGAAGAAGCATTTACAGGGCACGCAATAGTCAAAGTTTTTGGACGCCAACATGAAGTTGAAGAGCGCTTCAAGATTCTCAATGATGATCTTTTTGACGCGGCCAATTCGGCTCAGTTCATGTCGGGAGCAATCCAACCGGCAACCATGTTCTTAGGCAATCTTAATTACGTGGCGATTGCTGTTGTCGGTGGGCTACGCGTGGCATCTGGAACTATGAGCCTCGGTGATGTACAAGCCTTCGTGCAGTACTCACGCCAATTCACTCAACCAATGACTCAAGCGGCTTCTATGGCCAATGTCTTACAATCAGGCGTCGCTTCTGCCGAACGAGTTTTTGAATTACTCGATGCAGAAGAACAGTCACCTGAAGTTGGCACAATTGAAGATTCACCGACCATTGGTCGAGTTGAGTTTGACAAAGTCTCGTTTTCGTACGATCCCGAGAAGCCACTGATTACCGATCTTTCATTTATTGCTGAACCCGGGACAACCGTGGCCATTGTTGGCCCTACGGGTGCCGGTAAGACCACTCTTGTCAATCTCATCATGAGGTTCTATGAATTGAATCATGGCCAAATCGTTTTAGATGGTCGCAACATCGCAGAAATGCCACGTCAAGAATTGCGTTCAAAAATTGGCATGGTTCTTCAAGACACATGGCTCTTCAATGGGACGATACGCGAGAACATAGCTTTTGGAAATCCGAATGCCTCCGAAGAACAAATTCGTGCCGCAGCCAAAGCAACTTTTGTTGATCGATTCGTGCAGACACTTCCTGAGGGATACGACACAATTTTGACTGGTGAATCGGGTGCTGTGAGCGCTGGAGAAAAGCAGCTGTTGACGATCGCCCGAGCTTTCCTTGCTGATCCGGCGATTTTGATTTTGGATGAGGCCACAAGTTCGGTAGATACTCGCACTGAAGTTCTCATTCAAAAAGCCATGAATGCTCTTCGTCACGAACGCACAAGTTTTGTGATTGCTCACCGACTATCGACAATTCAAGACGCCGACATCATTTTGGTGATGGAAAATGGAGCGATTGTCGAGCAGGGATCACATGAAGCACTCCTTGCGGCTCATGGTGCGTACTACCGGCTGTATCAATCGCAGTTTTCTGCGCCAGTAGCTGATCTTGGCTGAGCAATTTAATTAATTGTTTGAGCGCACATGACTAGACAGATAACACCACGAAGCGTCCACGAAACAGTTCGTGGCCAATTGGTAGCCACAAGTTTTTTGCCAATCTGGCCCGACGGATTACTTATCATCTTCTGATGCAACGGGACCGAGAGAAAAACGGTTGAGCCCAACGAAATCGCCAGAAGAAAAGCGCCAGCCCAGGGCAACCAGACAAATACTTGATCAGGTCGTTCAACCAAAAGCACCAGAGTGCTCACTCCTTCAACTGCCATCGGGAGTCCGACTACTTGTGAGGTTCGACGTTGGTGTTCGTGACCCACAGATATCTGATCTTTAACTTCAACTTGGGCCAGTAACGGATAGTGAACCCGTTGAACAAACCATATAAGGCCCACCATAAACAATGTGCCTGCGGTATTCGCCATCAGCGCGATTTCACTCATTCAAAAACCGTATCTTTAGTTGACCATTGGTGCGATGCTCAGCCCCGAGAACATTCCCGCTTAGAATATCTGCGTGGCCAAACAAGACGAGATTGCCTATATCGGTCGCCTCGGTGACATTGGTAAGCGGCACGCACTAGATAAGCCCTGGTCTGATGATGGACGTGGTTTATATCTACAAGAGATGGGTGCGCTGATTGCTTTACTCCCGAGCCCACCAGTTTCCATCCTTGATATTGGTGCTGGTACAAGCTGGACAAGTTGTTTCTATGCATTAAGCGGTTACCAGGTGACTGCAACTGACATCGCTCCTGAAATGGTTGAGCTTGCTCAAGCTAATGCCGCTCGCTACAACGTGCCCCTTGAGGTTGTCGTCAGTGACTTTGAATCTCTTCCGTTTGAAAATCAATTCGACGTTGCCATTTTTTATGATTGTTTGCATCATGCAGAGGATGAATTCCTCGCTCTTCAAAGTGCATACCGAGCTTTGAAGCCAGGTGGGATCTGCATCACCCTTGAGCCTGGTGCAGGACATGCAACAAGCGCCGTTTCTGTACAAGCTATGAAGGATCTCGGCGTGACAGAACGCGACATGCCTCCAAAACAAATCATCTCTGCCGGTCTCAAGGCCGGATTTACTTCGGTCCAAATATTTGAGCGGCCAGTGCAACCCATTGAACTTTCACATCGAATTTGGCCTCGCTGGAAGACCCTGCTCAAGCTCATACATCGATTTATTGCTCGTTCTACTCCAATTGTCATGCAACGAGGCCATTTTGTCGTACTACGTAAGTAGTGCTAAACGTCTGCAAAATTCAAGACAATCAGGTATAGAAAAACCATGTATGAATTCCGCAGCGATGTCACGGACAACTTAAACGAGCAACTTGAAGGCTCCGGTCCAAAAACCAGCAACAATGTTGCTCATTAACTTTTCAATGACTCCAGGTTGAGAATTTACTGGCTTGTTCAGATGCCTTACAGGCGACCGGCTGATCTAGGTCATCGTTGATGTGGTTTTGTACACGATGATGCAATAAGCAATGGTGCTCACAAGATCAATCGCGACAACCCAACGAGCTCGTACGCTTTGCGCTCCGGCCCACATCAGGTGTCGACCGATCGGTCGTAATGCCAAAAGTCCGATCGCCACAGTTTTGTGATGGGCGCCCGGTTTGGCCATCCAGCGACCGATACGCCCCAATTTCACCATGTGCTTAGGACCATGTCGGCGGCCAATCAAAAAGTGAAATGGATCGGTCATTGACAGGCGCAAAGAAGCTAAGAGAACAAAAGGAATGAGCGACATCTTGCCGGCTGCCATTCCCATGAAGATGATTCGGGGACTCAGCAACATCAGCGCCAATGGATGTCCCAACAACAACGGCGTGCATGCAGTACCGATCAATGAAACACCTGACATCGCCATGATTGGAAGAGCCGTGGGATCAATTCGTTTGATCAACGGTCGCTTGATCAATGTTTGCTTGACCGACGTTTGCATAACCAACGGGGGATCAAATCTCTCGATCAAAGTGGTGTTCACTTAAAGAAAGTTTCGCAAACCCAACTTTCGGGAGAGCAAAGTTCATTGCACTAGTAGGCAAACAACTTCTGAACAAATCGAACTCAATGACCTAAAAAGTGTGAGATTACTTTCGGGTCAGTCTCTGAAAGATATGACTGCAATTGCCAACCCCGACCTATCCGATATTGATGCGATCACCATGAAGCGACTCCGCCTGATGAGTTCAGTCTCAGTCGCAATCTTTGGACTGATGGGACTCGGATTCTTCATTATTTTGCATAGTGACGAGAAAATTTCTAGCCAGGCTCAACACCGCCAAAATGCGGTCCTCGGAGCGAGCGGAATTGCCCTTCTAGCAGGGGGAATTGTCCTCTTAGTACTGACCTTTCGGCACTATTCACGGTCGCTCAATCCGTCCTCGTGAGACCATGGCCGTTTAATTCAGTTGACATTGACATTTCAAAGTGATTGCCTAAGAAGCGTTATGTCTCTCCAGAACACTCCGTCGATCTCCAAGATCTCATGGCCAGTGTTCTCCTTCGCGCCTGTTCACACGTTTGCCGTGAAGCACGCGGGTACGAAGCATGCAGCCGCCAAAACTGCCTATATGGCAGCCGGCTTCGCAGCGGTGAATACCAAGCGTTCACCCCAGCGGCTCAGGGAGTCACTCACGTAGGTCACACCAACGTCGAGAATCCTCACTGAGGCCGCTGGGAAATCCCAGCGGCCTTTTTCGTTTTCCCGACTCAATCCAAACCAGCCAACTGCCAATCCCAACTACCAATCCCAACTAGCAAAACAACCGAGAAATTGAGAACAACATGACCATGATCCTTGAAGCCCCCATCGACCTTGAAATCGTCGAAATCAAAGAGTTCGTTGCCCTTGCTCCAGTGAAGCAAACCGCTCGCTGCGCTGACGGCAATGGCACTTTGACTCCCCTCTTCTTCAGCGACGAGAACATTGACATTGCGCGCGCCAAGGCAATTTGTACCCGGTGCGCCTTGTCTACCTCGTGCCTTGACGGTGCACTTGAACGTGACGAACCGTGGGGCGTGTGGGGAGGTGAACTCATCGAAAACGGACGCATCGTGCTCGACCGAAGACCGCGTGGCCGACCTTCGGTATTGCCCAAGCCGATTTTGGTCATTGACGAAGATCGCACAATTCGCAGTATCGCGAGCGTTAGTGAACAGAAGAGTTACGAGGTGGCCATTCGAGTCGCCTAGACACCTCACGCAAAATTCCGTATTCATCTCGGTGGTGGGCAACGCTTGACGACCCCATCACTGCACCGGGAGATCCCGGCCGCAGTATCCCCCCAAACTGCGGCCGGGCATCCCTGACCCAAGAAAACTCAAGCCCCAATGTGACCAGTGCCAACTAACCTGAACCTGTGGCATTGAAGGATTCACTACGGCGACTGAATCCTTTTGTCATTGCCGCAATCGCTGCGGTCGCTGCATCGGCTTGCGCAATCGTGATCTTCGGATCATTTCAGCAGGACTCCAACACAACCGATGTCGTACTTGATCAACCAGGCGTATACCAAGAACCAGGAATCGGGACTAACGCGCCTGTTGTTGGAAAACAACTGAAACATGCTGGTGTTCTCGATCTCAACGATGAGTACCTGAATACATCGACCATATTTACTGATGGAAAACCAGCCCTGATCAACTACTGGTTTTCAAATTGCCAACCGTGTAAGCGCGAAATGCCCGCCCTTCAAGCTGCATTTGCTCAATACGGTGAGCAGGTCAATTTTGTCGGTATCAACACTCAAGATTCTCCAGAAATCGCGTCATCGTTTGTTCAAGACATTGGTGTCACGTACAGAATTTTGCGCGACCCCAATGGCAAGTCGGTTGTTGCCAATGGAGTCTCAACATTTCCCACTACGTTCTTCGTCAATGCCGCTGGAACAATCATCAAACAAATTGCGGGCGAACTTACCGCCGATGACATCGCCACCGCACTCAAAGAATTGGGTGTGCAGTGATTGCCAGCTCCGATCGTCTCTGGCTGAGCTTCGGCAGTGGATTGCTGGCGGCTGTCAATCCTTGCGGGTTTGTTTTACTGCCGACCTATCTCATGTACTTTCTCGGAGTAAGTGGCCGACCTGGTACTCAACGCGCCACCGTTCGCCGCGCACTCTTGGTGAGTGCGGCGCTTTCGGCTGGATTCATGACTGTCTTCGTGATCGTTGGTGGCATCAGTCGTCTGTTCACCGATTGGTTGAATCAGAATGCCAAATATGTTGCGTTATTGCTTGGCATTGCTTTAGTCATTTTAGGTATTGCGATGTTGTTTGGATATCGACTCCCATTTTCAACTCCCAAACTTGAAACGGGTAAACGAGATCAAACCGTTCTATCGATGTATGTCTTCGGTGTGGCGTACGCGATTGCCTCAATCGGTTGCACTCTTGGACCATTCTCAGCAACAGTTCTTGGCACGATCAACACCGATGGTTTCTTCCAAGGAGTCATTGCTGTTGTTTTATACGGTGTCGCGATGTCATTGCTGATCACCACATTGACGGTCACGCTTGCTTTGGCGCAAGGTGGACTTCTAAAGTCACTTCGAACCGGAATGAAGTACGTTGAAATCGCTTCGGCGATCGTCATGATTCTCTCGGGTTCGTATCTCGCTTGGTATTGGTTCAACGACATTCGCGATAAGTACGACGACAACCTCACGGGTCGTGTCTTGAATTGGCAAGAACGAATTGCACAATTCATCGATGACAACCGACTTGTTCTAGCGATTGTCTTTGCAGTCATCGTCGGTATAGCGCTGACATATACGTTTATTTCTCGCCGACGTGAAATTCAGCAAAGTTCGTAAGCGCTGATGTTTAAAGAACTCTTAGATCATCCAGACGTTGAAGAAGTCGTCACTTTGCGCGGCCATCAGCTTCCCCTGAACCAACGCATCGGATTCATGGCCTATCACGGTGGTGGACTGGAAGAAATGACCGAAATCATAGCTATGCAAGCTGCCGAACGAAGTGGCACGAGTTATTACGGCGTCCATCAACCCAAAGGAATGGAACGCCATATTCCATCTATCGAAGTTTCACCAGATTCTTCAACGCGACTCACAAGTTTCATTGAACACGTTCACACCGTTATCACGATTCATGGCTTTGGTCGTCAGGGTTATTACTCATCGTTGTTATTAGGTGGACAACATCGAAATTTCGCTCATCATGTTGGGTCACATCTACGTACGCATTTACCGGCGTACAAAATCATCACCGACATTGATGAGATTCCAAAAGAACTTCGTGGATTACACCCACGCAATCCCGTCAATCTGCCACCAGGTGCTGGCGTACAAATCGAATTACCACCGCGTGTGCGCGGAACAACTCCCATGTTCTGGGATTGGGAAGGTCCGGCCTTGCCGCCCCATACCGAATCCCTCATCAATGGATTAGTCAGTGCAGTTAATACGTGGCAAACGACGTGATTACGGAGCTAAGCGTTCAATGACCCAATCTTGGGTTGCATCATCACGTCGATAGCGAAAACGATCATGTAAACGATTTGGGCGTCCCTGCCAAAATTCAAAAACTTCAGGCACTAGCAACCAGCCACCCCAATGCGGTGGGCGCAGCACCTCTATACCAGCGAATTTTTCAGCAAACTCAGCGTGACGCTCGTTAAGCACTTCACGACTACTAATCACTTCGCTTTGCGGCGAAGCCCAAGCACCTAGTTGGCTGTCACGCGGGCGTGATGCAAAATAAGCATCGCTCTCGTGACGCGGCAACATTTCAACAGTGCCACGTACTCGCACTTGTCGATGCAAGCCGATCCAAGGAAATACCGCGCTTGCTACTGGATTTGCATCGAGTTGCTGACCTTTAGCGCTGTTGTAATTTCCAAAAAAAGTGAGGCCACCGTCATCAAGGCCGCGAACTAGAACGATGCGCGAGTCGGGCATACCTTCGGCATCGATTGTGCTGACGGCCATGGCATTTGGTTCGGCTAGTTCAGCCTCTGCTGCTTCGATGTACCACGCATGCCATTGTTGAACGGGTGATTCATCAAGATCACTAAAATCTAATCCTGCGGTTTCGTATTGAATACGACGATCACGCAGGTTCATTGAAATCAGCTTTTCGGACTAATTCGTTCAAGTCCGCGCATGTACGGACGAAGTACTTCTGGAATGACGACACTGCCATCGGCTTGACGGAAGTTCTCCATAATTGCCGCCCAAACACGAGGAACGGCGAGTGCCGAACCGTTGAGTGTGTTGGCGATATGTGTACCTTTTTCGCCTGCTTTGCGATAGCGAATGTCAGCACGTCGACCTTGATAATCGCTGAACCACGAAACCGAAGAAACTTCGAGCCAGTTATCGCAGCCAGGTGCATAGACCTCAATGTCAAAACTACGGTGGTGACTTTGACCCATGTCACCGGTACAAATTTCAATAATGCGGTATGGCAATCCCAAACCAGCAATCAATCGCTCTGCACGATCACGTAATTCAATCAACAACTCGTCGGCAGTTTCGGGTGTGCTCAGAGCAAAGATTTCAACCTTGTCAAATTCGTGAGCTCGCAACATTCCGCGCGTATCACGACCGGCCGAACCAGCTTCGCGACGGTAGCACGATGAATACGCCATCAGTCGAAGAGGTAACTGTGCCTCGTCCAACACTTCACCGGCGTACATTGAAGTTAAAGGCGCCTCAGCAGTTGGAATGCACCACAAGTCATCACGTTCGATGGCATATGCATCTTCGGCAAACTTTGGGAGTTGTCCTGTTGCGGTGAGAGTTGCAGTTGTGACCAAAGATGGCGGACGAATTTCTTCAAACGCATCGGCGTTCATGTCAAGTGCGTACTGACATAGTGCACGCGACAACATGGCGCCAGCACCTCGTTGCATCGTGAACATTGCGCCACTTAATTTCACGGCGCGTTCGTTATCAAGAATGCCAAGTTCGTCAGCGATTTCCCAATGAGGCATTCGCTGATACTCGGTGAAACTTGCCGGCATCTGATTTGGGCCAATCACTAACGGATTGTCATGATCATTTGCGCCATCTGGGGCATCTGGGTGTGGCAAGTTAGGTAGGCGCAACATGACATCGCGCAATTTGCTTTGCGTCGTTTCAAACGACTCAGCCAACGACTTTTCATCGTCACCAAGTGAACGACTTTCAGCTTGCAGTTTTTCAGCCTCGTCATTGTCGCCATTGCGGCGAGCGGTGCCGACCAACTTCGATAGTTCGTTGACTCGAGCACGAATCGTGTCACGGCGGGCCGTGATTTCTCGGACTTGTTCGTCAAGACTGATCGCAGTATCTAGTTGGACGAGCAGTTCTGGCTTACCCCGTCGAGCGAGAGCAGCCTTCACCACATGCGGATCATTGCGAAGTAAACGGACATCAATCACAGAATCCTCAGGTTATCCCGACGAGTGTTGCCCGCCCCTACGACTAAAGTCAAAGGCGTGTCTGTAGACGTCCCGTCGTTCTCTCGAATCAACCGTGACGAACCCACTTTGGTGGTCGATCATCTCTCGGTGCGGTACGGCGACCTAGTCGCTGTTGACGCTGTCTCATTTTCGGCCCACGCTGGACAGGTCACTGCTGTTCTCGGTCCAAATGGCGCTGGGAAAACCAGCACGATTGAAGTGTGCGAAGGCCTTCGGCGAGCATCGTCGGGTCACGTCCGAGTTCTTGGGCTCGACCCCACCAAAGATCACCGAGCTTTGGCCGACGAAATGGGCGTCATGCTTCAAGAAGGCGGCATCTACCCCAGCGCTCGCCCCATCGACGTCGTTCGGCAATACTGCGGGTTGTACGGCAGTGGCAAAACGCAATACGCCAACCCCCAAGAACTCATTGATCTGGTCGGCCTGACCGAGAGGCAAAAGACTTCGTGGCGTCGCCTATCGGGTGGCGAAAAGCAGCGTCTGTCTCTCGCCTTGGCGCTCGCTTCACAGCCCCGAATCATCTTTCTGGATGAGCCCACAAGCGGTGTCGATGTCAACGGTCGAGCAACCATTCGTGACATCATCCGTCGCCTCGCCGACAATGGAGTCACCGTCATTTTGGCGACCCACGAACTGGACGAGGCCGAAAAGATCTGCGACCGAGTCGTCATTTTCGACAAGGGCAAAGTACTTGTTGAGGGCACTCTTGACGATGTGCGCAAAGCCCGACGTACCGTTCGCCTCCGCACCGTGCGCCCACTCATTCTTGACGATATGCCCGACAACCTCGCAGGTTGGCTCGTTGAAGACGCACCGTGCGATTACAGCATTGAAGATGCACCACAAGGACTCATCGCTGCGCTTGCTGTCTGGCTATCTGAACGTGGCATTGATGTGGTTGAACTGCGCACTGGCATGGCCAGTCTTGAAGATGTCTTTAAGAAGTTGACCGGAGGAGAATCATGAAAGTTTCCTCAAGTCCATTTCGGGCACAACTACGTGCCGAGTTACAGATTCTGGCGCGTAACGGCGAACAACTCCTGTTAACCCTCATCATCCCTGTGATGTTGCTGGTGTTCTTCGGAACCACCGATGTCTTGCCCACTGGCTTTGACGATCACATGGATTTCTTGACTCCAGGCATTATTGCTTTGGCGATTATGAGTAGCTCAATGGTCAGTCTGGGCATTGCAACTGGCTTTGAGCGTAGTTACAAAGTTTTGAAACGCCTTGGCGTGACACCACTTGGTCGCCCACGGTGGCTGGCCGCCAAGATCGTCACAGTTTTGTTGACGCAGATTGTGCAACTCGTCATTTTGATTCCGGTGGCATTGCTACTTGATTGGGATTCAGGCAAAGCACAGTGGTTACTTGCTATTGGCGCAGTCGCAACTGGAAGTATCGCGTTTGCTGGCCTTGGTCTTTTCATAGCTGGACGTTTACGAGCCGAGGTCAATCTTGCTGCGCAGAACGGCTTGTATCTACTGCTTCTCTTACTTGGTGGAACGGTCGTGCCATTCGACAAATTGCCGGCGCCCGTAGCGGCAGTAGCCAAATGTCTTCCTTCTGGGGCACTTGCTGATGTTCTGCGCGATGCACTGGTTGGGCAGGCTGAACGTCCAGGAACATCATGGATTGTTTTGGGTATTTGGGCAGTGATTACTCCCCTACTTGCGGCATCTACGTTCCGCTGGGAATAAGCACCACCTCTTCAGCCCAGCATTAATTCACTTAAAGTTCAAGCCTTGAGGTCCAGAAAATTCACTCAACCGTGATTGACTAATCTCTATGGCGGGATTCACCAAAGAACTCTTACGACGAGCGGCAATTCATTCAGCTTTAGGCGAACCCGCCCGTCTTGCGATCATTGATGAACTATCCGTGAGCGATCGTTCTCCTCGTGATCTCGGATCACGCTTACAAATTCCGTCAAACTTGCTCGCTCACCACCTTGACACTCTTGAAAACACCGGCCTGATACTTCGATCAACTTCATCTGGCGATGCCCGCCGACGTTATATACGGCTCGACCCAACGAACTTGCACACAATTGGTCCTCGTCGCGTCTCCACGCAGAAGCCGTTGTTCTTTCTTTGTACGCATAATTCAGCGCGCTCACAATTAGCTGCCGCTATTTGGCAAGCGCGAACTGGGCAGCCAGCCAGATCCGCAGGGACTCAACCGGCAGCACATATTCATCGGCAAGCGATTTCTGCAGCCAAGCGCAACAGAATTGAACTTCGCGACATTGCACCGTCGGCCCTCGGAAAAATCCCGCGCAACTTCCAAGTTGTGACGGTGTGTGACCTGGTCCATGAAGAACTCCATGCACCTCTTGATTGGTGGCATTGGTCGATCCCTGACCCGGTTCCGAGCGGCAACCCCAAAGCATTTGATGCAGTGGTCGCCGAACTTGAAGGTCGCGTGAATCAAGTCATCAACTCAACGGTGACAGAAAAAGGAGTTAAGTCATGACTACTCGTATCGGAATCAATGGTTTTGGTCGTATCGGACGTCTCGTTGTGCGCGCCTTACGCGACCACCCCTCACTGCAACTCGTCCACATCAACGAATTTAAAGGTGGACCGATCACTGCGGCTCATCTTCTTGAATTTGACAGCGTTCATGGGCGTTATCCCGGTTCGGTACATCTTGATGGCGACACACTGGTCATTGATGGCAACCGGGTTTCATTCAGCGATCACGATTCACCTGCCGCAATTGATTGGGACCGACTAGGTGTTGACATCGTTCTTGAGTGTTCAGGAAAGTTCAAGACAACAGAAACCATTCAACCCCACTTTGACCGTGGTGCACAGAAAGTCATTGTTGCGTGTCCAGTCAAGAGTCCTGGAATTCTCAACATCGTGATGGGCTGCAACGATCATCTCTACGATCCCTCCACTCATCACCTCGTGACCGCAGCTTCATGTACCACAAATTCTTTGGCGCCAGTTGTGAAGGTCTTACATGAATCAGTCGGTATTGAGCGCGGGTCAATCACCACGATTCATGATGTCACTAACACCCAAGTCATAGTTGATGCACCTCACAATGACTTGCGTCGCGCCCGGTCGGCACTTCAGTCCCTGATACCTACCTCTACTGGTTCGGCAACTGCGATTACTTTGATTTACCCAGAGTTGACCGGCAAGTTAAATGGTCTTGCAGTTCGTGTTCCACTATTAAATGCATCGCTAACAGATGCGGTTTTCACCGTGAAAGAAGATGTCACAGTTGAACAAATTAATGGTCTATTTGAGGCTGCGGCAACTGGTGCCTTGCAAGGAATTCTTGGCTATGAAACTCGACCACTTGTTTCAGCAGACTACGTCAATGATCCGCGTTCAGGAATTGTGGATGCTCTCTCGACCATGGTCATTGATTCGCGGATGGTCAAGGTACTGATTTGGTACGACAACGAATACGGCTACGCATGTCGAATGGCTGAGTTGGCCACTCAGGTCGCGCAGTCAATTGGAACAGGCTCGTGAATCTCCGCAACTACATCTTGGTGACTGCCGGCTATTGGGTGTTCACCATCACAGACGGTGCACTTCGAATGCTCGTCCTTTTACATTTCAATGAACTTGGATATTCCCCCGTTTCAATCGCCTTTCTTTTTCTTGCCTATGAATTCATGGGAATTCTCACGAACTTGCTTGGTGGTTGGGTTGGGTCAAGACGAGGGCTGAATCGCACTCTTGTGGCAGGACTAGGACTTCAGATCTTCGCCCTGGCAGCACTCACGTTTGAATCTCCCAGTTGGCAAAAGTGGCTGTCGGTCAGTTTTGTCATGGCGATGCAAGCCCTTTCTGGCGTAGCTAAAGATCTCACCAAAATGAGTTCAAAGAGCGCAGTAAAAACTGTTGCGGGCGACGGCTCACTTTTTCGAATGGTTGCAATCTTGACGGGCTCGAAAAACGCACTTAAGGGTGTTGGATTTTTTGTCGGAGCAGCACTCTTATCGAGTATCGGTTATGACGGAGCACTGTGGTTAATGTCAGCGGCACTCGCGATCACTGTGATTGCTCTCATCATTTTTCTCAACGAGGACATTGGTAAATCCAAGAAGAAGGCTCCTCTACGTTCGGTTCTCTCAAAATCATCAGCCATCAATCGGCTGTCAGCTGCTCGGTTTTTTCTCTTCGGTTCACGCGATATTTGGTTTGTCGTTGCCCTTCCGGTCTTTCTTTCGGATGAACTTGGTTGGTCAGAACGAGGTGTTGGTGGCTTTCTTGCATTGTGGGTCATCGGATACGGAATCATTCAATCAACTGCACCTAAATTGCTCGCCCGCGGTGGCAAGCGTATTGATGAAGTAAGTGCAGCACGCCAATGGGCATTGATACTTGGTTTTGTCTCGGCGGCGATCGCGATACTTGTCGCATTGGACATCGCCGTTAACTGGGCAATTGTCGGTGGACTTATTGTCTTCGGAATTGCCTTTGCGATGAACTCATCACTGCACTCATACCTTGTGTTGGCATTTTCGGACGATGACTCCGTTGCTCTTGACGTTGGTTTTTACTATTCCGCCAACGCTGCCGGCCGATTTGTCGGCACATTACTTTCGGGACTGTTGTATCTCTGGGGCGATCTCGTGGCGGCACTTTGGGGATCAACCATTTTTGTGGTGATCACCTGGATCTGTGCAAATCGACTACCGCCCGTACCTCACACAGTGTCAATTTCAATTGCAGATATTGAAGGTGGTGACTGAGATCAAAAACGCCACAAGAGTTCAGTCAGCAGATCTATTGATGCGATTTCGGTTCTTCCACCGGAAGTGTCGCTCGGAACGCACGCTCAACATCGGCTGTCGTTAAAACCTGTTCTTTATGGTCATAATCATCTTTATTTTCATCTCTAAATGTCTTGACAAAATGCTTATAGAACATGACACCGATAATTGACCACAGAAAAGTTGAGCCACCCAACTTCATGATGGCGCCAGCAATCTGTTGATCGTCGCTGACCGAGATGCCCCACACGCGAATCGGAATGTTGTAGTGCTTGTACACCACGCCTTCAGCAAAGGTCAGCCAACCAGCAGGAACGGTGGCCACCACGCTATTCAAAAAGAGATAAATCATCTTTGCCATCGGCGTGATCTGGAATTCTTTGAACGGTCCACACACCGGAAGCCACATCAAGATAGATGTTGAAACTAAAACGACATGCACGAAGTAG
>Ga0114966_10003019_pt1 | contig 14918 bp, 17 predicted proteins | sample M_130207_XF_Meta_FD_87029 | JGI IMG/M metagenome (GOLD analysis project Ga0114966, IMG submission 87029) | Freshwater microbial communities from Lake Montjoie, Canada to study carbon cycling - M_130207_XF_MetaG | ecosystem: Environmental > Aquatic > Freshwater > Lake | place: Lake Montjoie... | reverse complement strand
TGGAACTATTGACGGCTTCTTGACCTCGTTGGCTATGATAGGTTTTATTTTTGCAAGAGCCCATTGAATAGTTTTTTGTTCCTTTGGTTCTTCAGTTCTATTTTTCTCGGATTGTTCTCTCTTATTGCGCGCGTCCTCAAGGTCTTGAACCATTACTTTCATTATATCAGATATTCCTGAGCAGATTACTTCTGCATGATCCTCTGAAATGCTGGTGCTGTTTGCAAAGTGAGATATCATATTGCCAGAATTGTAGAAATCAAGGACAGTCTGTGGCTTGTCCATGTAACGAATTATTATGGTTTCAGCATACTTCGTGGCATTGTTAAGTTGCCTATCAATTCCTTCTGGATTAAAAGACGGATCTACAGCAAGAGCGCCGCCCTCCCCACGGGATAAGCCCATATCAGTATGCATTTTATCATCGAGTTCCGAGGCTGCCTGCGGAAGATTTCTTGGCTTCGAAAATGCTTCTATCTGAACGCGAAGTTCTTGCAGACGACTCTCTATCAGCCTTCGCGACCTGATAAGCATCGCTGATATGTTCTGTAATACAGGCAACTTATTGCTGCATATCCAGTCTATTGTCTTGTTGTGTTTGTTCACTAGGGCGCTATTTATAATTTCAGATGATTTATTCTTAAGTTGAGAAATGATCGCATCGTGCTGGACAGTGACTGGGTCAGTGTCGCTAGCGCTGTGTATCGTCATGGTCGTTAGATCCACATACGTAGACCCTAGTGGAATTTCGCTCTTAACACCCTTAGTTGTCTTTGTCTTTGAATCGTATGCCAGAAAAATTACTGGTCTTCCGTTTACGGTGTAAACATCTTCTGGATCAAGTATCTGTAGCATAGGCATTTCTGATATGTCGATCTTTATCCCTGTTTTGTCTTTTATATGATTTATTATTGCTTGAATAGCCTCTGCTTTTGCAGGATCTCCACTTCTAAGAAAATCTGCCATTGGAAAAGTGGTAAGTGCATATCCCTTTCCTAACCCAACTACTGGCCTTATACCCTTTTCTCTTTCCGCTCAGTGTAAACCGATTCAGGCGCAAACTGTGCTTTTTTAGTGTGTATTTTATTATTCATAATTTTGACCTTTCTAATTATCCAGCCGTAAGCCCTGCTCCAAGAGTAGCCGTCGCCGCCTCTACTCCTGCGGTGTTTGCACTCATAAGGAATTCAGTTGCAGCAGCATAGTCTTTATGAGTAGGATTACTTACGACAGACTGCAAATACGTTCTCATAGCTGGACCCTGATCTAAAACTTGTTCTATTGCCTGTTTAGCTGCACATATTTGTTGCAGCAATTTTTGAAGAGCATCTATATTAAATGTATTTGGATTAGCAGCAATAGCAGCCTGATTTGCCAATGGCGCCGTTTTAGCAACCGTTTCCTGTGCATTTTTTATGTTTTGAGCTATCCTGAATACGCTATCATAGGGTCTAACTGGAATCGGGATTTTTGGGCATGCAATCATTTCTGAAGACAATCCGCGCGTGGATGCAACAGTCACAAAAATCTTATCCATTGCGCTTTTTTGCGAACTTAAGAAAGACAGCATTGTCTCTAGACCAGATAGAGATCTACTCCTATCCGACCCGCGCTCTGCCTCAGAAGAAGCGCGCATATGCTTCTTTGCCATCTCTGCTTTATTTTGAAGCATTTCTGCTAATAGCTTTTGATCACTTGGTATTGAATTCTTCAACGCTCCATCTTGTGCCCATTTTTCACCCTCTACCAACGCCTCATCGGTCATGCCGTCCAGATCCTTGATGGTAGTTTTTGATGGATCGAATGTGTTGGAAAGTTGTGCCAACTTATACCAATTGGATGTCCTGCTAATACTTCCTGCTCTGAGACCGAAGTGGGGTTGAATTAATGGAGTTGCTCTCATGATTGTGCTTTTTCCTTTTTCTCCATTCTTTTTTGGAGTTTTTGGGCGTGCTTGTAATAATCTACAAGAATTTAATATAGAAACCTTATCGGAATGCACTATGGATTTACTAATTGGAGAACCCGATCCTGTGTATATATAGGTTTCAAAATCGACTGGTTTTCCACCGAGAACACTATCATATGAGTATATCGCCCACCTTCCTCCAGACAGGTCAATTACTCCGCCTCCGCTTCTTATTATGTCATATATTGTGACTGCCGTAGCAGGCATGCCTGTACTCGTAGAGTCATTCACTCTCCAGCAGCAGCATATTTCTCCCAATTCGTCCGCAAGATCTTGCGTCATCGTCTTGAGTACGGGGTCTACTGGAAAACTCTTGTCGCAACTGCTCATTTTATTATCCTATATATCTCTTTTAGCTCATCATCAGTGAAATTAATCAGAATGAATATATTTGGAGTCGACGAGGATTGCTCTGAATCGCCTTTTTCGAGCATGACCACAGACTTCTTATCTTCAATTATCTTTGGATTTGCACTAAACTTAGATTGATGATATTTTATTACTTCAGCTGCAAAGCCGATATGATCTTCATTGTTAGGATATGCTTCGTCGACATATTCGTGATCTCCATCTATTATTTTAAAATGCACGATGTGAGGCTGGACATCGACCGCTTCGGCAGATGCAGTCTTCAGTCCTTTGTGCTTCTTAGATACTGGTACGTATCCTCCAGATTCGGTGAGCCTACCCGCCTTTTCCATGCTAAGCGACATAGCGATAGCCTGATCAGCTGGTTTTCCCTCATGCTCAATTAGATATTGTATCTTTTTTGATACCCTATTGCGAGATTTCTTGGAAGAACTCATTTCGAGTTCCTCACCATTTCTGCCAGAGCAATTGCTCTTTTGCCAACTTGCTTGCTCCAAGTGCTGTCCAGCATCTCGTCTGCGGCTTTTTTATAGTTTTTTGCGTTTATCGCCGCTATCATTTTCTTGAATTTACCCAGTGTAGCAACTCCCATATTGTAAGCCATATCCATTATGGCTTCTTGCACGGGAATGGGATGACTTGAAAGATTAGGTATTGTACTATTTGCGTCGCTTATTGCGACTTTTATCGCTGCATCTAATAGGAATTCAGCCTGTTTTTGCGTTAATTTCTGACTTCCATTGTACACTTGACGGACATTAAGGCCAAGGCTCTTAAACAGACCTGTTGCATCTGGTCTAGATAAATTAAACCCGTATCCTACTGATTTTACTACCCGCTGGTTTGGAGGATCGAAATAACTAGACTCTCTAAAACCTTCGCTTTGCATGAGACGAGATTTAAGATCTGTTGTAGAAGATGGCGAATTTGCTTTTTCCTGACCTGTTTGATCTTGCTCCTTTGTATTGTCGGTAGGGACTGGAGCAGTTGGAGCAGTTGTAGCAGCTGGAACTGCACTTGCGGACTGTGAAGATGGGATATTTATTACCTGACCTATCGATAATTTATCTGCATTTATGCCTGGATTTATTTTTGATATCTCTTCCCATCTATTAGCATTCCCAAGTATTTTCTTGGCTATGCTCGATAGCGTTTCTCCGTTTGCCACCGTATGGGTTTCATAATTGGGTGCGGCTACCGCTGGAATGGTCTGCGCCCACTTGAACCAGTTCACTGCTGTCCCCCCATGCGAGCCGCCATGTGCAGCACTGACATTAATATCGCCATAGAAGCCTGATCCAGGCCTGGAGGCACCGAGCCTTTCTTTGACATGCGGGACATAGCCTTGGCTGTTTCCGCTATATAATCCATATTTCTCTGAAAATTCTGAGTATCTACGACACTATATCCAGACTGAATGGATTGATGCATTTGCTGTGATTTCATACGTGGCGAAAGGCGTTCGGCCATTATTGTTCTCCAATTATCCTGCCTAACAATTTACTGGTTATTTTAATGCTTGCCTTTTATTTTTTAAGCATTTGCTATTAAAGCCCGACAGGCTGATTCGCCCGTGGCAGCCAGTGTATGTCCGTCTCTTGCAGATTTTAAGATACTATCACGAGACACGCCCTTCCAGAACAGATTGTCTCTTCGTATCATCTTAGTATTTTCAACGAGAGTGCTTTCCACCTTAGCTTGCTGCACTGATAAAGTATGATCTTTCCATATTGTAAATTGATCACATATTGCTTGCATATCTTCTTTCGCGGTCACCGCTCCAAAGGCATTTTTTGAAACTACGCCGTCTTCATTAAAATAGATCATTCCTTTTCGATCTGCAAACATTTTAAATGGGTCATTGAACATATAACAGTCTCCAATGCTTGCAAAAATTCTTTTCGCTTTCTTTCCAAGCAGATGCAGACATCCTCTTAGTAAAAGCTCCTGTTCGTCCCATGGCCTATTTTGTCTCATGCGTATGATTCCAGTTCTAGTTGATGCACAAAAATCAACTATTTTTTCATAATCCCTTCCGTAATATTTTCCATTGACATTCTCCTGAAGCATAACTACGATAGAAGGAACTGGGCGAATATGCTGTTGACAAGATTTTTGCAGCCATTTTATCCTGTCTATGTTACCAGGCTGACTAAGCAGTAAAATTACATCTGATTTTATTTCTGGCATAGATAAGTCGGAACTAAAATCTCCATCATCAAGCCCGTCTAGAGAAGAGGCGAAAAGCCTGGCTCGCAGGTAGTCGTGCCAGCCATTTTCGTCCATCCAATCTCCAACATAGTGAATAAGAGAATGCATACCCAATCTATTTGTTCCCTTAAAAGATTCTACCGATCTTACAGAGTTCATTGATTTTAAAATAGTTAGTGGTATTTTTCCAGCTATTCTTGGCAAAGTTGACATATGATCGAATCTTATAGGACCACCACTTCTGCTTGGCATAAAGTCAAATACAGATTTATTTTGGATAAATCTGCGTACTGCTTCTCTGGATAGAAGAATACTTCCCCACTCATGAGCTACTAGTTCTTTTACATTCCTTATATCCGGATTGCTTTGCATTATCATATCGCATACCTCATTGTCGATATCATAATTCATAGCCGCACAAAAACACACAGCATCATTGGAGTCAGAAACAGATTCTACGCTCTTTATAAGCGTATCTGCGTGGACTGCGGATCCTGGATAAGTAAGTAAAACCCAGTCTGCTTTTGTTTTCTCAAGAGCCGTAAACCATCCGAAAGATTCTGAAGAATTGCCATATTCAACTGTCGTCCATTTGGGGTCTTCAGTTATATGATTTAGACCCTCATGAGGAGAACATATAAAACCTTCCCAGCATTCAGGATCATCACTTACCATTCCATGCCTAATAGTGTCTGAGCATGCCGTTATGAATTGGGATGCACTCATCAAGCCATCCCATGCTATAATAATTTGAAGTTTAACCATATAGTTTTTTCGGAGTTAATCAGGTTGCAAAAACTTTGACCGAACAAGTACGCCTAACATGAACTAGAACAAAATGAAAATAATGAAAATAATGAAAATAATGAAAATAATGAAAATAATTACCATTCTGTTATTCGTAATTGTAATAGGTTTTATGTGTAGTTGTAAAACTATAGAGGGACAAGACCCCGCGAATTCAGATATAAGTTCCTCATTGGCAAGTGCTGCATATGATGTGCAACAGGCATCGAGCGACATAACAAAAGTAACAAAAAATGTTAATTTAAGTGTTACTATTATAAAATTAAATACCACGGATATAGATAGTGCAATATCTACCGCTAGGGAACTGAATTTAATCCCAGATATAAAAAAGCAACTTGATCTTATTGATAAGAAAAACTTGTCCATAAGAGATACTGCCTCGGAAATGTCGGCGCAAATGTTAGTGGCAGACAGAATATCAGATAGTTCTGCAAAGGCATTTCAGATAGTGTCTCAATATTCCAAAGCCCTAGTAGACCTCCAGAAGAAGGTAGACAACCTAACAAGTGAGAATGAAAAAATTAGAAGCGGAGCCATCGAAGAGATATATAAGTATGTTAAATGGTTTTTTGGCATAGGTATTTTGATATGTCTTGGCGGGGCTGTCGTGGGCTACCTAGTAGACAAGAGACTTGGATTCTTGCTAGGAGGCATTGGAATACTCAGTCTGACGCTTGCACTAGGCATCACCTATTACATGAAATATATAGCCTTAGCGGGAACTGTAATACTAGGAATAGGAGTGCTTACTACATTGGGAATATTGGCTTGGATGACGTTAAAGGAAAAGAAGACTAGAACTAATCTTGCAGGCGTTGCTGAGCAGACCGTTCAACTGGTTGAAGAGATTAAAAAAGATCTTCCAGATGAAGCCAAGGAGAAGTTCTTTGGAATTAATGGGGTCGCTGAAAAAACTCAAAATGATATTACAAAGAAAATAGTAAAGAAGATAAAAAGTGGCTCCAAGACCGCGCTTGACCCCTATAGGATATAATTATGTCTGTATATGAAACAAAAGAATGGACTGTCGATCTTCCCAAGTACACAAGCATGCTTAAGGATGTAAGCATGCCTGTGGCGTCATTTGCTGATGAGATAGTTGGATGGTTCGGCATTCCCAAGTTAGAGAGATTTGATCCATATGCTGCTCTTTATAGAAATGTCTGTGAGTCGCAAAAGGATGGAATGGCATCTAAGCCAGAAAACTGGAGCGAGCTTATGCCTAGATTGGAAGAACTGCATAATATATGCATGAAAAGTAGATATAATTGGGCTAAGATAATAAGTTCTGAATCTATCGCCCATAGATGGGTGGACATGGAGTTGCATCTTGGCAAATCCGAATACCGCAAAAGGTGGATATCTGCGTATGATGATTCATACAAACTGGCTACATATGGATCTCAAAAAGACAAAAGATACTTTAAATTTGTAGACTCTTCCATGTACTGGAAGGCTCACGGCCTAGCTAGACTTGGCGATTATGAGGAATCTAAAAAACACTATTGTCAGGTATGCAAAAGAAAAGGAGACAGGTACGGCTCAATAAGTCCTGCTTTTAAGACAAAGTTAAGAATAGCAAAAGAAATATGCAAAGGCATTCGTAACATGCCAGGACAACCAAAATTAAATGACAATAACACATCAAGTCAAGATTCTTGATCTTAAAAACAAAAAAATGTATCACCACTCAGGAGTCACATTAAGACCAATAGGCAGAGAAGATTCCAAATGGCTTCTTGAATTACACAATGACTGGGAAACGCTGCAGCACCTAACTGATAGCAGACCAGTAGACGAGAAACAGCAGGATATGTGGGTGGAAAGAATGATGGATTCCTCCTCTTCTATGCGAATGGCGGTGCTGACAGAACATGAGCATATTGATATCGGTCTGAGGTCCAACGATCCTGTTGGGTGCATCAGGCTTGATCGCATAGACTATCTTAATAAAAGCATACTAGTTGGTGGAGATATAGTTAAAAGATGCAGAGGAAGAGGATACGGATCAAAGATGTTCTCATCCATGCTTTCTTTTATATTCAATGTTCTCAATATGAGAAGGGCTTATCTAAGCGTGCTTGAGACCAACTCCATTGCCATAAGTCTGTATAAAAAGTTTGGTTTTAAAGAAGAGGGAAGAGAGACAGGGGCAGTAGTTCGTAATGGAAAAGAAATAGATTACATAAATATGTACCTTATGGAAAGCGAGTACAGAAAAAATGAGTCACGAAGATAATATACCCCTGTTTAAGGTGCATATGCCTGCAAACGCATCAGATTTAGTTGCGGAAACATTGAATAGCGGATACATCTCTGAGGGAGAAAAAGTAAAGTTATTTGAAAAGGGCCTTCAGGACTTCATCGGCTGCAGGGATATTCTTACCGTAAATTCATGCACGAGTGCTATAACATTATCGCTCGCCCATGCTGGAGTCGGATATGGCGATGATGTTGTGACCACTCCGATGTCGTGCGTGGCTACCAATATGCCAATATTGTCATTAGGAGCCAATGTTGTATGGGCTGACATTGACCCCAATACTGGGAATATAACAGCGGATACATTGGAGGCTGCAATTACCCCCAAAACAAAGGCCGTATGCTATGTTCATTGGGCGGGTCAGCCAGCAGACATTGATGGCATAATGAGAGTGGCTCGCAAGCATGGAATAAAAGTAATTGAAGATGCAGCTCATGCCCTTGGATCAACCTACAAGGGAAAAATGATAGGAAACCATGGCGATTATGTGTGTTATTCCTTTCAGGCAATAAAACACTTGACTACCGCCGATGGCGGAGCAATAGCAATGAATGGTCATTCTCCAGAAGAAGTACAAAGACTATTAAAGATGCGATGGTTTGGCCTGGACAGGGCATTTGCAAGAAGTGCGACCAAGTGGGAAGCCGATATCTCTGACATTGGCTTCAAGATGCACATGAACGACCTAAATGCAACTCTGGGCCTTGCCCAATTGCCGTATGCTGATTTTATTGTACAATCACATATGAGCAATGGCAAGGTGCTTGATAAATGCGTTAAAAACTGTCTTGGCATTGAATTGGTCAACAAGCTGCCAGATACGGAAAGTGCGTATTGGATATATACATTGCTTTTGTCAGATGCCTCAAAGAGGGATGCATTTGCTGGGTATATGCAAGATCTAGGAATAGCCACCAATGTCGTACATGTCAGGAACGATAAGTATTCTATATTCAATAATTATAAAAAGTATCTTCCAGGAGTGGACTACTTCTGTTCCAGAATGATAAATATACCATGCGGATGGTGGCTTAGTGGCAAGCATATGGATAGAATAGTCAGGGCACTGGAGAACGCATGCTTCTAAATGTATCTTCCATAGTTACTAAAAATGAAAAAGGCATCAATGGATGGATGATGCCTTTCGTCAAAACCAGTGAAGGCTTTTGGGATGGATACGACATCAAGTATATCTATGCAACAAGTATCGATCCTGGGTGCAGGAAGGGTCCAATACTGCATCTGAAGAGAGAATGCAGACTATGTCCCATAGTGGGTTCCTGCGAACTAGTCCTAAAGACAGACGAAGGATACAATAAGATACTTCTTGATGCAGGCAATCCTTGCGTTATTCCAATAAAGGTTGGTACGGAATTCTGTCTGTACAATCAAAATCAATCTATATGCGTATTGGTAAATGTAGCTAATCACTGCTGGACCGAAGATGATCAAGATAGCCATAAGGTAACGGATTGGGAGTTTGAGATTTAATATGAGAGAAACAAAAAGATTCGGAAAAAACACAGTGTGCGTTGTAACTGGAGGTCTTGGTTTTATAGGAAGCCATTTTATAAAAAATGCACTCGATAGAGGATGGTCTATTATAAATATAGATAAAATCACGTATGCCAGTATCCATTCCGACTTTGAAAATAACACGAATTACAGATTTATAAAAGCAGACATATCTGAGATAGAATCAATTCCATTTTGCGATGTAATAGTTAATTTTGCAGCAGAAAGCCATGTAGATAACAGCATACTATCTTCAGATCCTTTTATGAAGAGCAATATCCATGGAGTTCACAATATAATTGAGATATTGAGAAAAGGCATGCAATCAAATTCCAGTCATGCATACCCCAATAAGTGCCCCTTATTTTTGCAGATATCCACTGATGAGGTCTATGGAGATATAGAAGAAGGCTTCTTTTTAGAAGATGAACGTTTTATGCCTTCTAATCCGTACAGTGCAAGCAAGGCTGCTGCAGAAATGCTAATAAGAGCATGGGGTCGTACTTATGGACTTCCATACCTTATCACAAGAACTACCAATAATTACGGATGCGGACAACATCCTGAAAAATTAATACCAATGGCAATCACTAGATGCTTGTCAAAAAAGCAACTTACTGTATTTGGGAATGGAAAGCACATCCGGAACTGGATCCATGTCGAGGACAATGTAGATGCGCTAATGCATGTTCTTGACTATGGAGAATTAGGTGATTCGTACAATATAGCATCACCAGAAGAATACAATGTCATGGAAATAGCCACCATGGTCATGGACAATTTTGGAACCTCTCCAAATCAAGGCAATATAGATAATAGCCTATCAAGATCTGGATGCGATGTAAGATATGCGCTTAATTGCGATAAAACACACCAGCTTGGATGGAAATGCACTCGCAGACTGGCGGATTCTCTTCCAGAAATGATAGAGTATTATAAAAATGGAAGACGCTCAGTTTTCCAGGCATAGATTACCAACCCTTAAGGTTAAGCAATTTCATCTTGGCATGCCACTCTTCTGACTCCCTCTTATTGGAAGAGTTTATCTGCGTGGAACCTGAAGATATCGCTTCTACCTCAAGACGAGTTAATTGCATGGCGCCAAGTCTGTAGTCTTCGAATGCTTCAGAAGATATTGGAAATACCATCTTGACCATGTCGAACATGGCCTGTGCATAGTCTCTTATTTCTTGCTGAGCATGCTTGTCTATGCGCAAAGATATAAAGTTAAAGATGTTATGCAAATCGCATTTCCAATACCACTGAGTATACGCGCTTACGGGCAAAATAGCCCTTGCCTGCTCTCTGCACACTCCGGCCTTGATAAGGTTCTCGTAATCAAGATAACAAGACTCCGCCTTTTCCAGAGCCTTATCAAGCAGATCCTGGGCTTCTTCTCCAGCCACACCTTCTCCAGTCTGCTTTGTGGAAGAACCCTGTGCTCGTGCGTCCTCGGGCCTCCAAAATGCATCTGGAACAACAGAATACCGAGCGCTGTATTCATTTACATTGGCAGTACGATGCCTAATCCATTGACGGGCTATAAACATTGGCAAAGAGACGTGAAACTTCATTTCCACCATTTCAAATGGTGTAGAGTGACGATGCCTCATTAGGTATCGAATCAGACTCTTGTCGTCAGACGGAGTTTTAGTTCCCTGACCATACGAAACACGTGCAGCTTGTACTATGGCGTAGTCGGCAGTGGCTCCTACAGGAACCATCCTTGGCATTACATCGACAAGGGCTATAAAACCATGGTTGCCAATATCTACTTGTATGCGTTCCTTGCCGTCAAGAATGTCTTTGTATTCCATGTCGTCATTGTAGTGTCATCATCAAGCGTAAGATGAACATCAATTGTTCTTGTTGCTAGAATTGTTCTTATCTGCCGCAACGCTGTCTTTTTTGATGTTGCTCTTTAAGATATCAAGACAGGCATTGGTCCATGACTCTATACGCCCACTGTTTCTTTTTCTCCCAGCCGATAAGTGTTCTGCTATTATCTCTTCCTCATGTTTTATGAGCAGGGCTCTACTGTATCCAATTCCAGGAGTTTTCTGGCTAAGCACAGCCCATTTATCTTGTCTGATGTTATTCATCATCCATCCAACATCGTTTTGCGCAGTTGGTCTTAGGACTTGCAGCCTCTCATCAGTTCTAGGCGCGAATGTAATGTTATTGTTGTCTATAAATTTTTTATAGAATGCGGAAATATATGGCGCTGGACATATCTCGCAGTCTTTTCTTGCAGTGGTAATATGATCGTGAGTATCGAGGAGTTTTTCAAATAAATCATTCCACCTAGGTTTCATCCATATAATGTCGCTATCCATTATGACTATTAGGCTTTGGCACCCGTTGAGATGCTTCATGGCAACATCCAGGGCTGCTCCATGTTCTGCACTGCTCATACGATTGCTAAGGTTTTTGCTATATGCTTCCCTGGTTATGATCTCGACATTCGATCTTTTCAGTGACCTCCCCCAATAGTCTATCCAAGCCTTATGTGGCCCACATGATCCGTTATCAACAACGAGCATCTTCCATTTTATCTTCAACGACAAGCTTGTCGAATAATAAAGGCTTTCTAAGAACTGAGGCCTGTTCCAAAATGATGTAACAATTACAAGTTCTTTATTATCTGACATTTTAATTACGCTTCTTTCATTATTTTATTACACTAGTGTACTTCGTATTCTTTTAGCAACAATAAGACATATTTTTTATTTTTAGCCATGAAAAAAAAACAACAAAAATCCCGTACGATTTTCTTTTTCCTCATCTGTGCACACTAGAATGGACCTAGGTCAGGTAAGACCAAGGAAATACACTTATGGACACTGTAACATCTAAAGAACCACAGATTGACTTTTCCGCACTCGAACAACGTTCCCGCTCTGGAGAACGTCTATCCACTAAGAAGCTTGCACAGGAGTTTAATACGACTTCTGCTAAGATGCGCACTGCTCTTATATCCAACTTTGGAAAGAGCATCACTTTCCAACGCGGCCGAACTGGCGGGATCAAGATCGCATAATACGATCTTTAGCAAACTAAAAAGACACAGCCTGCAGCGGATACTGCAGGCTGTGTCTTTTTGATCACCCTAAGAGGATATCGCTTTTTATTTCTGTATCTAATCCATGCGAGTGGCGTAGCGTAAAAAATAAACAGGAGTAAGAAATGAGTACAAACGCACCAGATAATACGAAGCCAGGAACAAGGACTACTGAGTTCTGGGTGTCAATAGCGCCAGTAGCCGCTAGCCTGGTCGAGGGTTTAAAAGGCGATTCTCAAAATAGTTCGTTACTTATGGTCTGCGCCACAGCACTTGGAATTGTCTACATCATCAGCAGGACAGTGGTAAAGGCGAAGGCTTCTTCACGTTCTCGCTGATCTTCTTTTAGCATCATATGTCCGAAATAAAGGCGTGCCAGGCGCGCCTTTATCATTGGAGAAATACATGACAGATACTGATAACTTTAATAGCAATATTTCTGAACTTCTAAAAACGATACATGCATGGGTTGATACCGATGTTGGCAAGCAACACAATCAGTTCCTTATTTCTCTTATTGTGACATTGCAGCATTCTGGTGGAGCCATTCCAGAACTTGAAGTAAAAGAAGGAAAAGGCTTAGTCGTGCTTTGGGATAAGGGAGCAAAGAAGTACGGAATTTTACTGCATATAAATGGCGGCATAATTAACATATGCAAGGAAGAAGACGGAAGAATGTTTGCATCTACTCAGTTGAACAAGTAATTATAATACTTCTTTTAATCTGTAGTCTGTTATGTGAACTGATCTTTGATTGTAGTTTCTAAAAAAATCAAGATCATAGTCATATTTTCCAAAAACATAGTTATTCAAATATTGAATTCCGCATTCCTCTGAATCATTGTGTGGGGTGAAGACTTTTTCATGAGAATGATTGAGAGATAGACATGCACAAACCCTGTTGGACTGACATGCCATAAATTCTTTATTTAATATTTCTATTCCATGCTTAAAGACAAATGATGTTCCATACATTTCTAATAGATTTGGATTTAGTATTCGGCAGTTACTTAATTCAGTCATGATATATTTTATGTCATTTGAATGATATATAGATCCAGTCATATCAAAAGGATAATACCAATCCCATGTTCCATCATCTTCCTTCCACATCCAGTGTTGTCCTGACTTGATAAAATTTTCTGGGATCTTTTGTTGTCTAGATCCTATATAATAAAAATCATACGAAGGGTTAAGCTTAAACTGATAAGAAAAAACAGGTTTTTCTCTCATTAATGATATGGCGTCTTTTGATGAGAAAATGTCAAAAAACACTAAGTCATCTACTATAAATGAAATATATCCATCTATAGTAGATAATATCCTTTTTAGTTGTTTGAAAAACGACTTATCTTCTCTTATAAAAGTAACATGATTATTGAATTGACTTTCTACTTTTGCATAATTTTCTTGATATTCTTTATCTATTTTAAATATAACGTATATGTGATCAAAATCGCATAACGCTAACATACTTTTGATAAGTTGCTGCATTTGCCATGGCCTGCGTCGCGAAAAAATTATTGCATCCACTTTGTGATTATTCATATGAATATAATTTGAACATTATTTTTTTATACAAAAATAGTACCCCCATCCAGATCCTGTCTGACATGTTTAAACTCTTGAAAAACCAAATTACATTATTTTATGAAAATCAAGCATCATATTGTACTTCTCTTTGCTCAGTAGGTTTAAGTTTATATTTTGTTATATGCACCGATCTCTGATTAAAATTTCTTAAATAATCGTAGTCGTAATCGTAATTGCCAAATATTTTGTCATTAAAATATTTTATTCCAGATGCTGACGATACGCTCCATGGATTGTTATTTCTTGGATTTACATGATTTAGAGCAAGGCATGCGCACACCTTTTTCTCTTGACATGCCATATATTTTTTATTACAAAAAGCTACACCCTTTTCCTGAAATATACTAGCTCCAGCAATCTCTAGGTCGTTGGGGTTGTTTATCTGTGACTTTTCAATTTCATTCAAAACTGGAGCTAGGTCATATTTGTTGTATATGGATCCAGTGAGATCGAATGGGTAATTCCAATCCCAGGTGCCATCATTATCAGTCCATATCCAATGATTTTTTATCCTATTTAGACTAGAAGGCTTAGACTGATTGGTTCCTGCAGTTTGACATAAGTCGTATTTTTTGTTCATTTTAAATTGGTAAGCAATAACGGGTAATTTTTTCATAAATTTTATTGCTTCTTCAGAAGAAAAATGATCATAAAATACAACATCGTCGACCATGAATGCCATGTAATCTTCGCACGCTTTAAGTATGTTATAAAACGATGGCTTAAAACCATCCTGCTCCATGTAGAACGTTACTCTATTTTCATATTTTTTTATAACTTTATTATAATTTCTAGAATAAGGCTCTTGCATCTTAAGTAGTACGTATATTTTATTAAAGTCGGTGTAAAATAGCATGCTTTTTAATAACTGTTCAAGTTGCCATGGTCTGTCTTTGGAAAATATTATTACATCAGAACTATTATTTGTCATATGACATTCCCCATTCTATTGCTCTATTCCGTATAAAACCTGGCTTAGAAAGTTCTTCTCCGTACCAATTCACTGGACCAGTAAGACGCTCATGATATAAATGAGTGGCAAATATATTGCTTGCTATATGAAAATTAGTAATCATACCTTTTGTTTCCTCAACATCAGATAAGAATTGAGGATCTTTACATGGTGG
>Ga0114966_10003018_pt1 | contig 14921 bp, 20 predicted proteins | sample M_130207_XF_Meta_FD_87029 | JGI IMG/M metagenome (GOLD analysis project Ga0114966, IMG submission 87029) | Freshwater microbial communities from Lake Montjoie, Canada to study carbon cycling - M_130207_XF_MetaG | ecosystem: Environmental > Aquatic > Freshwater > Lake | place: Lake Montjoie... | reverse complement strand
GATCCAAGCTGAAATCGATCGCGAAATGATCGTTCGTATGATTCAAGCAGCTCTAAACAACACCAATGGTGGGTATTCCGTATGGAACCCAGCATCTGCCGATGGTCGTTGGATAGTTGAGCGTAATCGTGACTTCTACCAGAGATTAATTATCGAAGCGAACCGTATTGCTGTTCGTAACCGTCGTGGTGCTGCTAACTTTATTGTTGCAACTCCTCGCGTCTGCGCTATCCTTGAGATGCTCCCTGAATTTCAGTGGGTCACCGTACAAGGTAACGTAAATACACAGCCAGTTGGTGTTGCTAAGGTTGGTAATCTCGGTGGACGTTTTAACGTTTATCGCGATACTCGTACAGAAGTTCAGAACCAAACTACTTATGGTGACCAAGGTTATACAACTAACACTGGTTCTATTGAGTATGCCCTATTAGGGTTTAAGGGTTCTGAGTTTTATGATACTGGTATCATCTACTGCCCATACATCCCAGTGATGATTCAGAGAACAATCGGTCCTAACGATTTCGCTCCACGTGTTGGTCTTATGACCAGATACGGGGTTGTTGATAATATCTTCGGTTCAAGCCTGTATTATCACGTGATTCTCGTTACGGGTCTTGCTACTGCGTTTACACCAGGAATACAAAGCGTATATTTTTAATAGTTTTAATTAACTGTTAGATCTAAATCAGAAACACCCTCAATTGCTTGGGGGTGTTTCCTTTTGTTTACATGTCGTGCATTATAAATATTTTAATAGTTGTAGATTTATTATGTGTAAATAAATAAATATAGTTATATGCCTGCTCCTGTACCTTCAGCAAATTCTCAACTCAGTGGAACTCAATCAGTATACTACAATAAAAATGTATGCCAGTCTTTTACACAAACAATAAAGTCTACAATGACACAGTTATGTGCGCAAGTTTGTTCTGAAGTTCAAATATTCTTACCCTGTGCTGCAGTGATTGTTGCATTCTATGATAATAATGATACGACAAATGCCTTAACTGTATCAGCAACAAACAATTATCCTACCAGCTTTATTTTTAGAGGCATTACTAATACATGTAATTTGAGCGCAATTGCAAGCCCGCCAAATATTCCAATATCCTACAGAACACAATTTTATTCAGGTAATACCAATTATTAATTTATGTTAAACGAGACAATACAAAATAGAAAAGAACTAATTAGACTATGTTGCGGTACTGCAAGAGGTTGCCCAACTTTAACTAAATCAGATGATGGAGCATTTTTTATTAAAGATGACTACGAAGGGGAAGTAAAATTATCTGTACATGAATTAAAACAATTAGCTGAATTCGTTACAAAAAATATAGCTTAATGCTATACCTCTTAATATCAGCAATTGGTTTCTTCTTTATAGTTAAGTATGGTTCAATCTTAAATCTATTTAGAATATTATTAAGAACAATACCTATAATAAATGATTTATTTGACTGTGCATTGTGTCTAGGATTCCAGGTTGGAGTATTGTTTACTATACCAGTTTATTGTAATACTAATAGCATTGTAACAGCACTATTATTTCCATTTGCATCTGCTTGCTTATGCTGGTTTGCAGATACAATTATTTTATTATTACAAGGTATTGATAAAATAATAGAAAAGAAAATTAAAGATCTGTAGAGACAATAATATCTTCTAATGCACTTTGAATATCTTTTGCTTCATCCGTATCTGAATTATCTAATCGGTCAATAAGAAATTTAAGTTTTTTACGAATTTGCTTTCTGAACTCATTATAACTCTGAGTTCGGTCTGATGGAAAAGAAATTAAATCACCACTATCGGGAGTATTTGCCCCAGTTGCTCCACCAGGCGAATTATTAACAGATGTACCATTACCGGGTCCATTTAATCCGCCCCCACTATACGAATTTTTAACATCGTATTTAGCTGTCGGGTAACTGCTTTGATTAGCAGAGCCATTATACCCTTCGGCATACACTCTTTGCATTTTATAAAAATCAGAATTCATATAACTATATTTATGCAAGGAATTAATATATTATAACATATTTATGCAAAACACAAAACAACCAATGCAGATTAGCTGGGATAAGATAACAACTGATTGTACTCTCCTCTATAATAAAATTATTGAAAGTAAATTTCAACCAGATTTAATTGTAGGAATATTAAAGGGTGGCATTATACCGGCAACAATTCTTGCTTATAAATTACACTGCAAATTAAACACGGTTGGATACTCTTCTTATATACGCGGGAAACATTGTACAATCAAAGAATACTCTAGTTTACATGAGGATCTAGACAGTATTGGCAATATATTATTCGTCGATGATTTATCAGATACTGGTGACACATTTCTTACAGTTACAGAAAAGTACTCTTCACTACTAAAAAATAAAGTAATTCGTACTGCTTCACTCTACTTAAAGGATAATACTAAATTTGTAACAGATTATTATATTACCAAATATCAAAGTAATGTTTGGTTAGAATTTCCTTGGGAAGATAATAAATAAATAGACTATGGGATTTAATCAGCTATTTAAAAAATTGAGTGAATCCTATTATATGAACGATTCTCAATATGCGAGAAAAGGATCGAGTGCGCCAACTTATACTGGCAATAATTATGTATCGCAAAAACCATCACCAGTAGATGGATTTAAGGGGGATTCTATGGGCGGGCCAAGCCAAATATTAATAAAAGATATGTTTGGTAAAAGACGAAAAGATCCAAGAAAGATTAGAAGAAAGCGTGCATAATTACAGGAAAGCATTTATTATATTTTAATAATATGTCACATAAATTAACATGCGTTATTACTGGGAGAACCTTAGTAATTGATAATAATTATTACGATAAAAAAGTAACAGAATATGGATCAGCTGATAATTTACAGAAATTGTATGCATGTAGACAGGCTAAGAATTTACTCAAGAAAAGTTATAGTGTTACCGAAGTTAGAGATTTGTTAAAAGTTGAATTAAGTTTACCCGCAATACCCGAGGAGATTGTTAGTGATATTATTGGTAAAAATACCGAAGAACAATTTACTTTTGATCAATCAGTCTTTAAAAAATCAGATCCATTAGTAACTACCTTTATTGCTAATATTAAAAATTTATGATACCATACGCTGCACTAATTTACGATAAAAATAAAATCAGAATCATTAATAGCATTACAGGTGCTGTAATTACTACCATCTCAACTGGTAGAGAGATTATTGGGCAACCAATGGTAAATGCAGATAAATTATTTGTTACTGTTAAGAATGGTCAATCACAACGAATTATTGTATATAGCTTACCAAGCGGACAAATTCAAACTTCAATAAATAATTAAATGTCTAATAGTATTTTCGAAGAGCAAATAAGCCGTAAGCCTAATCTATACCCTTGGACTGAAAAGTTCATTGAAGCAATGCATAATGGTTTCTGGACAGATAAAGAGTTTAGCTTTAAATCTGATGTACAGCAATTTAAAGTAGACTTATCAGACCAAGAACGTGAAATTATTGTACGTACACTCTCTGCAATTGGTCAAATAGAAGTAGCAGTTAAAACTTTCTGGGCTAAGCTTGGTGAAAATTTACCTCACCCCGCTCTAATGGATTTAGGGTATGTCATGGCTAATATAGAAGTCATTCACAATAATGCATATGAACGTTTGATTTCTATCTTAGAACTCGAAAATGTATTTGAAGAAAACTTAAAATTAGAGTGGATTCAAGGACGCGTAAAATACCTCAGAAAGTATACGCATAAATTTTATAAAGATAGCAAAAAGCAATACTTGTATGCATTAATTTTATTCACTCTCTTTGTAGAGAATGTATCATTATTCTCACAATTCTACATTATTAATTGGTTTGCGAGATTCAAAAATGTATTAAAAGATACAGATCAACAAGTTAAGTATACCCGAAACGAAGAAAATATTCATGCATTAGTTGGTATTCAAATTATTAATACTATTAGAGAAGAACACCCCGAACTATTTGATAGCGAACTTGAAGAGAAAATCGCACAAGAAGCAATTGAAGCATTTAATTCTGAATCAAAAATTATTGACTGGATGTTAAACGGTATTAAAATGGATCAGCTCTCAGCAGTAATCTTAAAAGAATTTATAAAGAACAGAATTAATGACTCTTTAAAGCAAATTGGATTTAAAGAGGTATTTGAGATTGATCACAGCATCTTAAATCAGACAGCATGGTTTGAGGAAGAGTTACATGGCAATAATATGACCGATTTTTTTCATTCTCGACCAACAGAGTACGCAAAGAAAAACCAATCATTCGACGCAGACGACTTATTCTAATTTATGACAAACAAATATACTTGGTTAAATGAAGATTCACGCACTTTTCTCAAACGTGGATACTTAAAAGATAATGAGACCCCTGAAGAGCGTATTATACAAATTGGTTTGTCTGCGGAGAAGTACTTGAATATTAAAGGTTTCGCTGATAAATTCGATGGGTATATGGCAAAAGGTTTTTACTCTTTATCATCTCCGATTTGGTCTAATTTTGGTCGTAAGAGAGGCTTACCTATTTCGTGCTTTGGTAGTTTTATTCCCGATAATATGGAGGGTATCCTCAATAAACTATCTGAAGTAGGTACAATGAGTAAGGTAGGTGGAGGTACCTCTGGATATTTCGGTGATATTAGAGCGCGTGGAGCAGAGATCTCTTCTGGTGGTAATGCAACGGGAGTGCATCATCAATTAACAGTATTTGATTCTTTGATTAATTATGTATCACAAGGCAATGTAAGGCGAGGTTCATTTGCAGCATATCTGCCAGTTGATCATCCCGATATTGAAGAGTTCTTAAAAATTAAAAGTGAAGGTAATTCAATTCAAGATCTATCAATTGGTGTTTGTATTACTGATGATTGGTTAAATAAAATGATTGCTGGTGATAAAGTAAATCGACATATTTGGAGCTTAATTATTAAAAAGCGTTTCGAGTCTGGGTACCCTTATATTTTCTTTACTGATACTGCAAATAACCAAGCACCCAAAGTGTATAAAGACAAGGGGTTAAAGATTAATGCAAGCAACCTTTGCTCGGAAATTTTTCTATCTTCTTCTGCCGATGAATCATTTGTCTGTGATTTATCATCTATTAATCTCGAGAAATGGGATGAAATTAAAGACACAGATGCAATTGAGACCCTAATATATTTTCTCGATGCCGTAATGACAGAATTTATCGATAAGACAGAAGGGATTAAGTTCATGGAGGCACCTAGAAAATTCGCAATAAATCAACGCGCAGTTGGACTGGGTGTATTAGGATGGCATTCGTATCTACAATCAAAAATGGTTCCATTCGAATCAATGGATGCTAAATTCTTAAACTCAGACATATTTAAAACCATTAGAGAAAAATGTGATATTGCGACTACTCAATTAGCAGAGTTATTTGGTGAGGCTCCTATATTAGTTGGATATAATAGACGGAACTCTACTACAATGGCAGTAGCGCCAACAACGAGTAGCAGCTTTATCTTAGGTCAAATATCACCATCGATTGAGCCATTAAATAGTAATTACTTTACTAAAGATCTAGCTAAGGGTAAATTTACTTTTAAGAACCCGCATTTGACTGAGTTACTTAAGCAGAAAGATAAAGATACACCAAGCGTTTGGAAAGATATTTTATTGCATGGCGGATCAGTAATGCATTTAGATTTCTTAACAGAAGAAGAGAAGAATGTATTTAAAACTTTTGGTGAGATATCACAGAAAGAAATTGTTATACAAGCGGGTCAACGTCAAAAATTTATTGATCAAGGTCAGTCATTAAATCTAATGATACCGCCAAATGCTAAACCTAAAGAGGTTAGCGAGTTAATTTTATTTGCTTGGAAACAAGGTGTTAAATCATTGTATTATCAACGCAGTGCTAACCCTGCACAAGAGCTAGCAAGAAATATTCTGAACTGTACATCCTGTCAGTAATATCTAGTTAGTATTTATGAAAAATACTAAAGAATATAATAACTATAGATATGGACGTTTTTACATCTGAAAATATCAAATTAGTTAGCGCAGTAATTGGCATATTAACTACTTTAATATTTATACTAAAACTATTAATTAATTCTTATAAAACATCAACTCTACGTAAATTTGTATTAGATTTATGCGATCTACCATCTTTATTACAAATAATAAATAAAAGGCAAAGTAAAATATTCAACGAGATTAGATTACAGGGTAAAATTAATACTGCAATTGTGGATATACTAGATTTAGCTCAATCGCTATATGATAGTAATGGGATGTGTATTAAAGTTAATCGAAAATGGGTATCTATTACAGGTATGACTGAGTCAGAAGCATTAGGTAATAATTGGTTGTTAGCTGTTCATCCAGATTATAAGGATGAAATAAGTGAAAAATGGGACAAAATGATAAAATTTAAGGTGCCATTTGAAGAAATATTTATATACGTCAATAGAGTGACAGCTGAGAATATAAAGGTTAAGGCAACAGCAACAGATGTTTTAAATGAAGAAAATGAGCGGGAATTTATTTTAGGGTTTTCAATAGTAATTGATTAATTGTAGTATAGCATTTTAGTATGAATGTAAATCTAATTTCATTAACAAAACCAGTCAATTCAAATTATTTAGAAACCGCAGAGGATTTAATTGCATATTGCGCACGGGTCAGCAATCCAAGTAATCAATTAAATACAGAGACAGCACCCAATTTATTAAGATACTTAATTAAGCATAAGCATTGGTCTCCATTTGAAATGGTTTCGCTTACTTTTGAAATACAAACTTCTAGAGCTATTGCTGCACAAATTCTGAGACATAGAAGTTTTAGTTTTCAAGAATTTTCACAAAGATATTCTGAAGCGGGAGCTATAGAGGATGTAGAATGGCGCCTACAAGGTAAGACAAATAGGCAAGTTGGGGAGGATAAAGTAGAGCTTGAACCTAGTCTTCAATTAGCAGTTCAAGCTCTACAACAAGAGTCTTTAAATGTTTATACTAAGTTACTTTGGTCAGGTATAGCTAAGGAGTGTGCAAGAATGGTATTACCGCTGAGTACATCCACTACAATTTACATGTCAGGTACGGTACGAAGCTGGTTATCCTATCTTAATATAAGACTAGAGCAAGGAACTCAAAAGGAGCACAGAGATATTGCTGTAGCTATTGCTGAAATATTTATCGATATTTTTCCTAATATAACCGAAAGTGTTAGTAAATTTAATAACTTATCTGGTGGGTTTATGTAATAGATTATAACACTAAATTACTGAGAATTCTTTAGTTACTGCATAGATTATAAGAATTGAGTAACAACTGAGTTCTAAATAACAAAGAATTAAATTACGATGTAGTTGTAGGCACAATATTCTTCATGCCATGTTCAACTGGATTGGCAGTAGCTATAATAGAAGAATCATTAAACTCATCTGCATTAGGAATACCAATAATACTTTCGTGTAAGGTTAATGGTAAGTTTTTAAAGTTGTGTTTATGTTGATAAATTTTGATTGAGTTCGGCTCAGGAGCTTGATTTACAAGAGTACCATTAGTAGTTCCACCAAAAACCTGTATTTTGTCACCATTTACTTCACACCACCCTATTTGGTAAAATGGTTGAGTTTCGCCATATGTTTCAATATACTCTGTTTGCTGAAGTTCAACTGGTGCACTAACACTTCTTACGCAAAGATTCCCTTCAATGGACATGCCCCCACCAACAATAACATTTCGACTCACACCTAAATTACTATCAACTACAACTTGATCTGCATTTCTAAGTACTACAGCATTTCCGTCACTATCGCTTCCTTCAGAGCTGCCAATAACAATGCTTTTGCCTCTAATATTTACACTATGGTTAGAAGATAAATTTAATTCTTCACTACCAGCAATCGTTGTAATTTTTGAACTAATATTTAACACGCCAATAGTTTTAATATCTATACCACCAGATCCAACTATAAGACTATATTTTGATGCAGTTGTGCTTTTAGTACCGCAAGGAAAAGGTAGCTGAGTAACTGGCTCAACGTGCTGAAATGGCATATATTTTGGATATGTACCATATGAATCAAGACTTACTCTCTGTATTTCACTTCTGCCATTTTCAATAACTCTTATTGAGTCTCTCAAATTATGAACAGCACCAACAATTTCGGTTTTATGTTTCGCTATTTGAATAATTTCACTACCGCCTTCGCCGAACTCCTTTTCAATAGAAGCTAATTTTAGTGATAATAACTTGGTAATTCCATCCACTGCAGCTATTTTTGGTGATGGAATTGCTGTTGCCCCTTGGGATGACATGCTTAATGCGGGTTCAAGTTTAATACCAATTGGTACATTTATTTCAATTTCGGGTATTTTAATATTAAAAAAATCTAAAGCAAGACTGGCAGCTTCATTATTTACTTTTGGTAAACTTTCAATTGCTTCTTGAGTAGTGGGAAACAATTTAATCTTTTTTGTAGTAATTGATGGATTAGGTAAATTAACAGTTGGTAAAAGATTTGGAGATGCATTAATAAGTGCTAATTGGTTGTCAATTTTGGTCCATTCAATATACTTATCTATTGTTGCTTGACTTTGTTTTCCAACTTTAAGATACCTATCTCCATCAACATTCTCGTCACTATTTTTATCTGTGCTTATATTTCGCGTACCTTTAATAGTTAAAAATAAATCTTTACTTACAATTGTATCTTTATTGCCAGCTGCTATTTCAATATTTGAAGTGTTACCTAATTCAATAGTTGATCCACTGTAGCTCGACATTTTTATTTTTTCAGCACCTTGAGTATCAATTATTTCAAAGTTACCCCCTCTGCTATTTAATACTATTTTATTACGTAGAACATTATCTTTACCATCTCGTGGATAATTAAATCCATTACTTGACTCGCTTATATTTTGTATATTACCCCAGTCATTTTGGTCATACATATAAGCAAAATACACCGGGCAGTTTGGATTACTATTTTCGAAAAATACCCAGACATTTGCACCTATGTTAGGAACCGAAAATAGTCCTTTTGCTGCATTTGGATAAGATGTGGGGCTCATTGAAACATTTAATGGACTGACTCCATTTGCTGTGTTAGTTGGTCCAATACCTGAAAAGTTACCTTGTATTTTAGCCGGTCCGCTCTCTCTATGCGCACCAGGTGATACACCAACTCCGTCAATTGTAATACCACCAGTTATTGGCGCTGCAAGACGATTGGCTGTCGACTGAGCACTTAGCGTTGCAAAATTAATATTTTGATCAAATAATGTACCTTGGGGTAAATTTTGATCATCAGGTACTGGCAGGTCACCGGGTTCAACTACACCCGCGGAACCAGTTCTACCACTTGCTCCTTTAGCACCATTTGCACCTTTAGCTGCAGTTGCAGTAGTTATAGATGTAACACTGTTAATAGCTGGCCCATCTGAGACTGTAGGGCTCACTCCACCAGCAAGATTACCCGCGGATCCACTTCCAACTAATGGAGATGCTTGCTCAGCCCACTTACTTACCCTTTTAGCATATTCAAGAGCCTCACCCGATAAAAGCGGATTGGTACCAACAAATTTAACTTCATAATCAATATCATCAGGTAAACCTACATTGCTAATAATAGAAGTTGCAAATTCAGGTAAAAATACCTTAACACGTCCTCTACTATCAGGATCAGCATTATCTATTACAATCCCACGGTAGAACCCATAATAATTTTGACTAATTGTTGTATCATTTTGCCTCATAAAAGTATATTAACCTGTTTTGTTATTTTATCAATAGCATTTGCTTGTCTGTTAACAATATTATCAAAAACACCGCCGCTTTGCGTAATTTTATTTGTAATCTGGTTTGTTATATCACTCGTAGCATTTTGTATCCTATTATTAATTTTTGATACTGCTTTGTTAGTCAATTGATTTACTGCAGCAGTTGCCATACAACTAAAAAAGCTCGAATTAGATGCAGTACAATTTTGATCATTTTTTATTATATCAACTAATTCCTGCCCTCTTTCTCCAATACCATTAATAAAATTCTTTATTGCATTTATTGACTTAGTAATATCATTAAGATAATCTAAGAGTTTGTTTAATTGCTGTTCAATTGCTTCTATAGTACTCCTAATAATGCCATCAACAATTTGCCCAACTATTTGTGTAACACCATCAACAATTTCACCTACAATAGTTTTTGCACTAATAGCATAAAATCCTTGGACAAAATTGGAAAATGCTTTAGGTAAACATAATACTGTTTTTGCTAAAGCAGTTACTTGATCTAAAGCACTATTAGTTGTGTTCAATAATCCACTGACGCTTTGTTCTAATCTACCCATAAATAATTAAAAATATTTAATCCGCAATAACGGAAATCCTATATAATTTACATATGTATATATCCCATGAATCGCCAATCTCATTACTAAATCGATCAAGAATCTATAATGATTATGACTATGCTCTTGTTCATTTGTTTGAGCAAAGTGACAAGTACTACTCGTTTTTCCGTTCATCTGTTCTACAGCTAAGAGAAGTTTTACTCGATAATAGCATCTTTGAGTTGAAAAAAGCTTTTGATCCAACTAAATATGCAGACTGGATTGTAAAACTTCAGCCGACTTTTTATATTATGCCAGATGCTCTTGAATGTGTAGATACTACAATTCTTAAATATGAATCATTTAGAGATAACTTTGCAAAATATCTACCTAAAAATATTCTACGAATTGGTGTAGTGCAAGGTAAGACTTATAATGACTTAGTAGACTGTTATAGATTTATGTCAAAAAATGCAGACTATATTGCTATTACTTTTGACTTATCTTTCTATGAAACTTCCTCATATGGCTCTAATAAATATGAGTTGTTTAAAAATGGTAGGATTAACCTTATTCGTAATCTAATTGCTGATAATATTTGGGACTGGAATAAACCTCATCATCTATTAGGTTGTTCTTTGCCTATTGAGTTTAAATGGTATCGGGAAAATAAAATTACTAATATTCGATCATGCGATACTTCAAACCCAGTTATGGCTGGAATCAATAAAATTAAGTATAGTGGTGACTTAGGGATCAACGAAAAGCCAAAAGGGTTATTAGCTGATAACTTACATGCTCATCTTAAGAGTGAAGAAATTGACTTAATCGAGTACAATATTAACTGCTTTAGAAAAATTGTTAATGGTTAATTTGAAGGAAACATTATACACTATTAATATGACAAATAAAAAATGGGTAGCTTTGTTCTCGCAGACAGGGTCAGAATTAGCAAATATCTGCAAAGAACTTAATATTATTCCGAACTTAATTCTTACAAATAAAGAAGATATTGAATCAGTTGATCCTTGGTTACTAGATAATTGCTTTAATCGGATTATTATCTTACCAAGAAAGCCGACTATTGAGGAGTATAATACAGCTCTTAAGCAAGAACGGTTTAATCCAAGAAATACTTTTTTTAGTCTTCATGGATATCTACGAATTATTCCTAAGGAAATTTGTAGTAAGTGGGAGATTTATAATGGTCACCCGGGATTAATTAACTCATACCCTGAACTAAAAGGGTTTGATCCGAAAAACGCTCTCTAAACTATAAAGAAATTGGATCAGTTATTCATAGAGTTAATGAACATGTTGATGATGGTGAGGTAATTATAAGTACTTCAATTGCAAATAATTATACTAATGAAGTAGATATTACTAATGCATTACGTAGTACGTCATTAAAGAGTTGGTTAAATTTCTTCAGCGTTCGGTCAAATTTTGGTACTAATATTTAATTATGAAAATCGCAATATCAGGAGCACACTCACAAGGCAAAACTACGTTAATCGAAGCATTACAGAAACTAGAAATGTTCAAGGATTATATAGTTCGAACATCCTTTACGAGAAAATTACAATCAGAAGGCATACCAATTAATACGAGTGGTACTACCGTTACTCAGCTGTATGTAATGGCAGAGCATTATAGTCGTCTACATTTAGGAGAAAATATTTACTTGATCGATCAGCTTTAGACGGAATAGCTTATACTAAAGCAGTATTGTTGAGTGACTCATATCAAGGGGAGTGTTCAGAAAATTATGTATGGTCTCTACAACGTCTATATGAAGACATGATATTTAAATATGATGTAATTTTCTATGTTAAGCCTGAATTACCTTTACTGGAAGATGGTATTAGAGCAACTGATCAAAAATTCTTTGACGTAGTAGTTAAATACTTTAATGAATTAATAGTTACTGCAAAAAGTAACGGAGTAAAAATTGTAGAAATTTCGGGTTCAATTGAGCAAAGAATTCAAAAAATTACCGAGTATTTAGTAGGAAAGGGTATATAATATATTTATGACTAACGTAGATAATAGTAAAATCGAAAGACATTTAGGTAAATCGAGTGAATATAAAAGCATTTATGATAATTCACTTTTAGTTAGTGAGCCGAGGCAATCTAATAGAAAGCATTTAAATATTGAAGATGATAATTTACCATTTATTGGGCATGATATTTGGAATGGATATGAAGTATCGTTTCTATTATATAGCGGACTACCTGTAAGCGCAATTGCAAAAGTAACTTATAGTGCTAATAGCAAGTATATTGTTGAGTCAAAGTCAATGAAATTATATTGGAATAGTTTTAATATGACTAAAATGGGTGCTACTGAAGTTCTTGCTTTGAATGCGGTAAAAGATCTAGCTACAAAAGACTTATCTAATTTACTTGAAACTGACGTAATTGTAACTTTGTTTCTTGCTAAGGGGTTCTGCTCTAGCTCAATCAATAATTATCAGTCATATATTACTCTTGAAGATATCTATAAGCCTACCTGTACGGTTTATAATGAGACTCCGGATCTATTAAAAGAGTCTAGTTATATTGGTAATAAGTTATATGTTGATCAGACATATTCTTATAAGTATCATTCGAGTCTTTTGAAGAGTAATTGTCGAGTCACATCGCAGCCTGATTGGGGAGATGTGTATATTAAATATACTGGAACGAAATCAATTGATGGAGCTGCATTATTGCAATACATTATATCATTTAGAGATGAATGTCACTTCCATGAAGAGATTTGCGAGACTATTTATACTAGAATCTGGGAAAAATTTAAACCGTTGGGTCTCTTAGTTAAGTGTTTATATGTTCGTAGAGGCGGGTGGGATATTAATCCTGTTAGAGCATCAGACTTGTTAATGATCGATGATGATCTAATTAATACGAGAATTTGGAGTAAGACTGATCGACAGTAATTACTTAATTGGATTTGCACGAATCATATCATAGAATAATTCTGAGATACCAACTACATTTTTATAATCCCTCAAATGACTCTTTGATTTTATTAAATTTTTAATTTGATGAATTAACCCTTCAAAAGCTTTTTCGGAAGCATTTCGATAATGGCCTTTTTGATCACTACCTGGCGGTAACCATCCCCTTTGTATATATTCATTAATTTTTCTTTCTGCACCACGGTCAGCAACCATTTCAAGCCGTTTGATTTCTCTTGCAGCTGTTGATACATCAATATCATCTATATAGTAACTATACATTTTCTCAGCACTATATTTTTTAAATTGATATTGGTGAATTATTTCATGAAATACCACAAATAAGAAGAAAGCAAAAGGGACCCGTTTGCTTAAAGCAGATGACGACGGGTGGTCAAATATGTTTTCATTAAATGAAACACCATCATGTAGTGCGCACCCTAGAGCAGGATGCTTAAATTTGAAAACTTCTATTTTACCACAATTAGAGTTTTCAATAAAACGTCGTAAATCATCTAAACATTTTATGGAATGTTTAGGCCAGGTAGTTTCAATACGTTCAAGAAATGAATCTAAGCCAGTAACTGGCATTTGTTAACCCATTAAATTCCACTTACGTTGCAGTTCAGGCCAAGTACTGCCATTAAATGTAATTGCAGACAGTAATTGAGATTTGGTAGTATAATTACTAGCTTTTGAAGTAATGCAGGTAAATTGAGTTGAGCTATTATCAGCTAAAATAAATGCCATCTCTGTACCATTGTAACTAGTATCAACTAGAAATACATTACCCGCTCCTGCAGATAAAGCAGTTAGTGATCCATTTATAGAAGTGTTTTTATTAAATGCTAGACCTACTACCTGTTTACCACTAATAGTACCTACAGCACTAAGCTGCGCATGGAATTTTGTGCCAGTAGCAGATAATGCACTGAGAGATGCACCTAAGTTAGTAGGGTTTGTTGCAAATGGGTTTAAAAGATTTGAATTATAAGCAGGCATATATTAATATTTAGTTAAAATTGTGTAAAAATATTTAAGATCCTACCCATTTTTCCAATCATCCCCTGTATCATTATCGGTATCATCTCCTATATTATCCTCCGTATTATTATCAATCTCGTCTCCATTGAGATAAAATTGCTTAACTTTATCGAGACAATCTTTTAATATTTGCATACCCGCAGGTCTACCAGTTACTATATCTTTAAGATCTTGATCATATATTTCAGTCTCAGGATCACATCCATATAGTAACCTCAATACGAACGGAAAGTATTGTAAGTCATCAATATTACCTTCAGCTACTTTTAGGAAACGATCTCGGAATATTTTTGCTATACCTGGGCCTGCATTTGTGTGTAATCGCTCAGCCCTTAAATCTTCTAGTTTCGCTTCTCCAACATCTACAGCCAAATAATCATACAGCCCTTTAATAATTTCATGCATTAAAAGTACAAAATTAGGTCCACCAGCGCGAATAATATAACCACCGCCACCGCCATCGCCACCGTCACCGTCACCGCCACCACCGCTTTCATCTCCCCCATCTTCCATTGGCACTATCTCTACACTAGCAATAGCATTATTAGCACTTGTTAACTCTAGTGGCGCTT
>Ga0114966_10003017_pt1 | contig 14925 bp, 16 predicted proteins | sample M_130207_XF_Meta_FD_87029 | JGI IMG/M metagenome (GOLD analysis project Ga0114966, IMG submission 87029) | Freshwater microbial communities from Lake Montjoie, Canada to study carbon cycling - M_130207_XF_MetaG | ecosystem: Environmental > Aquatic > Freshwater > Lake | place: Lake Montjoie... | reverse complement strand
TTATTATTTAATACATTATTATTTAATACATTATTATTTAATACATTATTATTTAATACATTATTATTTAATACATTATTATTTAATACATTAATATTATATAATTCAATTATTTTTTTAGATTGTTCACTAAATTCAGATATTGAATTATGTCTATTATAGATTATTTCATAATTTAAATAATTTAATTTTTGTTCAACTTCCTCAAGTGATTTACAAACAATTGAATTAAAATCAATATATACAAAATCAAAATCATTTAAAGTTTTATTTGTTATATTTTTATTAAAATTTTTATTTGATTTTAGATTTAAAAAAAATTTTTCGATACCCATTTATTTTTTATTCTTATAATAATATTAACAATAATTTTTTAAATAATAAATTAATAAATAATAAATTAATAAATAATAAATTTATGATCTTAAAAAGTAGGATGCGAAAATTATAATACCAAATACAATAACAATAAACATTAATCGTATATCATGTTGTAATTTATCCCAATTTGTAATTAGTGATTGAAATAATAATATTAATGCTCCTATAATTAAACCAATCTTAACTGGTCTATTTTTTAATCCCGATTTACCAAAAACATAATATCCAATAGCCAATGAGCATATACCAAAAATAAATGCTAAAATAAGTGTTTTATTTACTTTATTATCTGGTTTTTCTTTCATTGTTAATATTTCAATTAATTTATAAACAAATAATAAAAATAATAAAACAATGGGTATTGCTATTAATAAATCAATTCCTAAATTTTTACCTTTCATATTTTTATATAATAAATTAATAATTTTATTTTGTATCCTTGAATGTATAATATATTCATAAACTATTAAGATAATGTTGAATAAGTTGATTTCATGTCAATATTAGATTTTTTTAAAATTACATCAATCTTATCCTCTAATAAATCTAAAACTTCTTTTGTTGTATGTGTATACAAATTATGATTAAATAATGCTTCTAAAAATTCTGTTTTTAAATCCATAAATAATGTAAATGAATCTTGTATACCTTTATTTAAAACAATATTATATATATTATTTTTTTCAATATCATTTTCTATATTCTCAAAATCTAATGCAATTTTATAAATAATACCTAATTTATTACCCATTAATTGTAATTGTTTCATAAAATCAGCTTTAATTTCTCCACCACCAATAATCCATCCTAAAATAAAAACAATCTCACCAATTGTACCATATTTATCATTTAAAAAATTTGTAAAATCTTCTTTTTTAATGATATTTATATTTTTAATTTTCGTTTTTATATTTATTTTTGATGTTAAATTTATAATATCAATCTTCTGTGTTCTTTTTTGTTCTTCATATTTTTTTTGATTATAAATAATATTTAATTGGGATGATAAATATGTTAAACCAAATTTTAAAATTTTAACAGATGATTCATTACATATCGGAAATTTAATAATATCAAAATTTGTATGAAATAATGAATAAATATTATTTAATAATATTATGTCATTTTGATTTATATTTAAAAGAATTAAATCAATTGCAGCAGCAGTATAATAACCATGAACTTTATAATTTGTTTTTTTAGTATTCAAATTAATTAAAGATGCCAAAATAATACCAAGTAAATGATCAGAATTTAAAATCTTTTTTTTAATTTCTTCCTCGATATTTGTTTTATTTATTATAAAATTATTTATACCATCTTGATATCGTTCAATTCTACTCATTAATTAATATATAATATTTTCATAGGTTAAATTATTATTATTTAAACTCAATAAAAAATTAGTTAACATAAAATATTAATATATAAATATATGAAGATCAATATAAAAACAATAAAAACTTTAGAAGATGAAGAAGAATTTATTAGAATTTTAAATAAAATAGATAAAGAAATAGATAAAATAAAATTTTGTATAGATTTTGAATTTAATGGTAAAGATCTTGGTTTAATGCAATTATATATTACAAAATTAAATATAATATTTTTATTAAATCCAGAATCATTTACATTAGAAAATAAAACAATATTAATTGAGAAAGTATTTTTATCAAAGAATAAAAAAATATTACATGGTTCTGAATCAAATGATATACCTTATATTTTTAATAAATTATTAAATAGAGATCCAAATAAAATTGTATTATTCATAAATAATTTTTATGATACCAGATTTATATGTTCATTACTATCATTTCCTAGATGCAATTTATATCAAGCTTTAATTAATTGTAATTTAATAAAACAAGAAAAAATAGATTATCTTAAAGATATTGAGGAAAAATTAGGTAAAATATGGAAAATACATTGGGATCCTAAAACATTAAATTCAAATGAAAAATTATATGCTTTATATGATGTGTTATATCTATCTAGATTATTTAGAAAACAAAAAAAACTATGTAAACAAAATAAATTATATATATCACGATTATCATATGCTTTAAGAATTGTATTATTATATAGACAAAATTTATTACATTATTTTGAGATAAAAAAAATAGACGGATATGAAGAATATTTTGGAAATATATTAGAAATTGATTATTTAAAAAAACTTAGATTAATACTTTATTAGATTAATACTTTATTAGATTAATACTTTATTAGATTAATACTTTATTAGATTAATACTTTATTAAATTAATACTTTATTAAATTAATACTTTTAAATTATTAATAGTTCTTGTAAATGCTGTATATAGACATTTTTTCATTTCATTTTCTTTTATATTCTTCATTATATCATTCGCATCTACATATACATTATAAAAGTTAGATCCTTGAGCTTTATGACAAGTTATAGAATAACCATAACTTACAGATGCAAAAGGTTCAATTAAATTTACATGAATATTTTTCCACATAGGTTTAGAAATAATCTCAATTAGATTAACAGTATAATTTAAGTTTACTAATTTAGTAATAAATTTTTTTATTAATAGTTGTATCTCTTTTATAACCATATTATATTTCTGTTGATAATCTGTTGTTAATATATAGATTTTCATATTTATATGGTTATTATCAGTTAAATTGATAACAATTAATTCATGACATTGATATTCAATTTCAAATATATTATTTGTATTTGAAATAAACTCCTCTATCTTTTTTTTTAGACTTATTGAATTTTTAAATTTATCAAAATTAATTGATTCAATAATATCTCCAAATAATTGTGGTTTTAATTTTATTAATCTTTCAGAGATAATTTTCATTTGTTCTGAAGTTGATATCTTTGATTCTTGGTTTTTAAAATTATAAAAATCATTTAATATTAAAATATCACCAATTTCAAAACGTTTAAGACTTTTTTTATTATATATCATTGTTCGTATTGCTGTATTATATTCATTTGATTGTGAATTTGTCCATGTTAATATGATGTTATTTTCATTTGAAATCTTAAAATCTTCAAATGCAATTTTAAACCATTCTTCATTTAATTTACTTTTACCTTGATAATTATAAAATTGTATACCTTTTTTACCATTAAATTTTTCAAATGGTGGTAATTCACATCGGTCATCAATCCAATTTCTTATTAATAAACATGTTTTAATAACATTCTTTTTTTTAGATCGCATAACTTCTTTTAAAACATAAGACTCAATATTTTTAAGATTTTCTATAAAATTTTCATAACGATTTTTTAATTTTTCTTCCATAACTGTCTTTGTGTATACATCGACATTTTTTGTTTTATCTCTAATAATTATATCTTTAAATTTATGAAAAGTTAATTCTTCATAATTTTTTAAAAATATAGCACTTATTTTTTCATTAATTGGTGGTAATTGTGCTGGATCACCTGAAAATATTATTTTTGTATTATTTTCTCTTCCATTTATTTTTTCATTTACTTTACAACTATTTATAATTAAATCTATCATTGTAATAGTTACCATTGAAGATTCATCAATAATAATTAATTCATACTCACTAATTAAAGTCTTTTTGTTCTCAACATAGATAATCTCACCTGAATTATCATAATCTACTTTTAATTGTAACAATCTATGAATAGTAATAAAATCCAAAATAATTTTTTTTGATCTTAAACATTCAATAATCATATCAAATGATGTTTCATTTGTTGTAATATTTAATTTTTTAATAATTTTTTTAATTTGATCTGAAAATTTTGTTTTTATTACTGATAAAGCTTTATTTGTTGGTGCAACTATTGCTATCTTTTTTAATATACTATTTTTTACTAGATTTGTTACAATCTGTGTAATTAATGTAGTTTTTCCAGTACCAGCATATCCATACAATCCAAATATATTTTTTGAAGAAAGTAAAAATTTACCAATCAAATCTAATACAATATCTTGATCTGATGTTAATTCATATTCAGATGATTTTAGTTTTTTTATAATTTTTGTTTCATTAAAAACTAATTGAAAATCAATCATTGTTAGATATGAATTTTGTTCTAATAATTTTAATTTCAATTCATTTGTCCCTTTTAAATTAATATCATCTATTGATTTTCTTAATTCTGGTATTGTAAATATATAAGATATTGTATCATTAACCAATAGTTTTAGTTCTTTTAAATGTATATCTATATCCATTAATTAGTTTATTATAAATAAATTAGTTATTATTTTAAATCTTCAATATTCAATATTTTTCAACTCTACTACTTTTTATATCGTTTATATATAATTTTATTTATGTATATAAATAAATTATATGGATAGATTAATTAATATAACACATATATTATGTAAATATAATCAAATATATACATTGGAAGAATCATTTAAATTTAATAAATACGAATTATTAAAAGACCTTCGTTTATCAATATGGTTAATTAATATTAATAAAGATTGTATAAATGAAATATTTAACTTGTATGACTTTAAAATAGAATATAATATAGACCTTATAACACAAATAGGCTTCTCGATAGATAGTGTATATATTAGTATTAAAAATGCATTAAATTTTTTTGATAAAAAAATAAAAATATCTAAAGAATTAATTGAAGAATATCATTTAATAGATAATGATAATCATAATTATCCAATTACGGATGAATTAAAAGAATTATTAAAACCAAATCCATTTAATAGATATTATGTAGTAAAAGATAAAAAAATAGATTATAAATTCACTAAAGGGATTTGTTATAAAAAAAATTATTATTTAGACCAATTAAAACCATATGTAGAAAATACAAAATTACGTCATATTCAACTCCAAAAAGATTATACATATACTTTTTATTTTCAACAATTTAATTGTTCAGGTAAAATAAATAATAAAGATGAATGGGATAAAATAATGTTAAAAAATAAGAAAATATTCTTTCCTGAAATTAAATATGAAGAAAATAATTTACATGAAAATACAACTAAATTATACGATTCATCATTAAAATATATGAAAAAAATATTAGGAAATGGTTTACATTATCATGCTGGAAGCAATGGTGAAATAGATAGTCCTGTAATATTAGATTTATATAAATATATTGGAATAAATAAAAACATATTAGATATTGGTTGTGGATGGGGTGGTACATTAAATATGATTAGAAGAGATCTAAGTCCAGATAAATTAGTTGGAATAACTAATAGTAAAAAACAATTAGATTATTGTTATAATAAATTAAAATTAAAAAATATATATAATTTAGATATTACAAAACATGATATACCTGGTAAGTTTGATGTTATTTTAATGATAGAATCTTATTCCCATATATCTCCCTATAATAGAAAAGAATTATTAAAAAGATTAATATTTCATACTAACAATTTAGTTATGCGCGTTAATTGTAATATTGAAAAATCAGAAATCAGAGTATTTGGCGATAGTATGATTGTACCTACTGTCGATGAATTAAAAAAAGATTTATTAGATGCAGGATGGAATATTTATAAATTTGAAGATAAGAGAATATATGGTATTAATAGTGTTAAAATGTGGTACGATAATATTGTAAAATTAAATTTAAAAAATCCTCCTCTCCATGTAGAAGTACTTGAAAAATATTGTAAGAGAGTATTATCTATTAAAGACCTATGGATTAAATATCATCCATTAATTGAAGTAATTGCATATAAATCATCTTATCCAGAATTATATAATTATATTGTTCCTAAACTACCTGAAATAAAATATATTTGTGTTAATGATAATTTATTAAATTATCCGACAATAGTAGAAGATATTATAAATAATAATTATGGTCAACATCCATTAATTAAATATGCTAAGGGTTTATTTTTGACATTTAATGTATCTGAAGTAAATAAAATTTATGACATATTAGGTAAAAATATAAGTTCATTAATTAAACAAGTTTGTCATTTGTTTAGTTTAGGTAGTAAAATAATATTTAGTATAGCAATAATTGATCCCACAAATCAAGATTATACATTAAAGCCCCATTATGACACATATTATACGCCAACTGAAAAAACAACAAATGAATATCCAATATTTAATTCAATAACTTATTTATCTGGTTGTAATTATGATAATGGTTCTTTAATTGTGTATGATAATAATAATGATAAAGAATATTTAATTAATCCTAAACCAGGAAGAACTTGTGTATTAATTGGAAAAGTAAAACATGCTGTTAAAGGCCATAGTAAATATATTAGAATTGCAAGCCAAGTTGCATTATTTTTATAAATAAATTATTTTATTCTTCTTCTTCCTCTTCTTCTTCTTCCTCTTCCTCTTCTTCTTCCTCTACTTCTACTTCTTCCTCCTCTTCTTCATTTTCTTCTTCCTCTTCTCCGTCATCACCCTCTTCATCATTCTTATCAGAATCCTTCTTTGGTTTATTCTTTAGAATTGTTTGAACTTCATTAATCTTCTTTTGAAGATCTTTAAAAAGTTTTCCTGTAAAGAGTACTGCAACTGCAGCAGTCATTCCATCACCCGTAATTGTTGTCTTCTTTGCAAATTTAGCAAAGATTTCAGCATATAATGCTAGTTTTGAATTTGTAACTGCCAATAAATAGAATACTAAATTAAGTGTTTCTTTATTAATTGAAACATTTCCATTATTATGAAAACATCTCTTTTCAATAAATTCATTCAATTCTTTTTGTGTAATTGGAAGTTGTTTTGAATAATCAAAATCTGGATTATATTTTGTTAGATCATGTGCAAATGATGATGCTACATGATCAGTTTCACGAAGATATGAAACAAAACGGTCATATGTTAAATCTTCAAGTCCATTCTTAGATTTTGAAAATTTATCAGATACTCCTGTAAGAATATTAAAAAGCATTACTTCATTTACTGTTGCAAGAATATAATGTGCATTGAGAATTTTTTTTGTTTCATCGTTATGTCTATAAAATGTTTTAAGCCATTTTTTAAATGGATTAACATTAAGTACAAGACCAACCTTCATTGTTGCTTTATTTTTCTTAGGTTCCTTATCTTTACCCTCATCGTCGTTCTTATCTTTCTTTTCAACTTTCTTTTCAACATTCTTTTCAACTTTCTTTTCTACTTTCTTTTCTTCTTTCTTTTCAACATTCTTTTCAACATTCTTTTCTACTTTCGTTTCTTCTTTCTTTTCTACTTTCTTTTCTACTTTCTTTTCTACTTTCTTTTCAACTTTCTTTTCTTCTTTCTTTTCTTCTTTCTTTTCAACATGTTCATATTGTTCTTCAATATTATTATTGGATTTAGATTTAGTTTTAGTAGATTTAGTAGGCATATTATATGATAATAAATAGTTCTTTACTCTTATATTGTTTTAAAATCAATTTTTTAACCAAATAATATTATTTATTTCTTTTTATTTCTTTTTCTTTAGATTTAATTTTTTATGTAAATGATAATAATGATGAATTATCAGAATTATCTGATTTATTCGAATTAATTGAATTTAAATCTAATGATGATATATCAGACAATTCATCATTATTTTCTTCATTCTCTTCATTTAATACTATTTTTTCTTCTGTTTTTTTATTTTTATTATTTAATAATTTTTGTAATACTTCATCATCATCATCGTCATTTTTATTATCTTTTATCTTTTGTTTTTTTATTTTTTTATGTTTCTTTTTTTTATTTAATAATTTTAATTGGAATGATGTAAATATATTTATTTTTTCTAAAAATAATTTATATATTTTTTTAAACTTCAAATTCTTAAAATTATAAATAAAAATTATTAATAAAAAAATAACCACAAATATTATATTATAATTCATATATCTGATATTGTATATATATTTTTTAACAAAAAAATGCATATATTTTTTAACAAAAAAATGCATATTATATTTAATCATCATTATTATCATCATCATTATTATTGACACTTGGTAGTGGATTAACATATGAATCTATATTTGAATCCATATCATTATTATTATTATCATTATTATCATTATCATTATCATTATCATCATCATTTTCTACTATTTGTTTTTTAGATTGTGTTTGATTTGTTGGTTTATTTATTAGTTGATTTGTTAGTTTATTTATTGGTTGATTTGTTAGTTTATTTGTTAGTTTATTTATTGGTTGATTTGTTAGTTTATTTATTGGTTGATTTATATGATATAATTTTTTCATAATCTCTTTAACAGTATATTTTTTGAGTTGTAAATATATTATATATTGCACGCCTAAAACAATAACTAAAATAAAGCCAGTTATGAATAAATTCTCTTTTGTTACCAAATTCATATATTCATAAAAAATAATAAAAACAGAAAACTTTAACGAATATAAATAATATAAATAATATAAATAATATAAATAATAATAAAAGTAATAAAAAATTAATTTATAAAGTAAATAATTTATATATTAATTTTCTATTAATTTTATCCGCCTAAAATTTTAATCAAAAATATATAATTCATTTACAAGTTGATAAAATAATAAAATCTCATTAATATTTTTTTATTTTTATATATAATATATATGAAACATTTACATTTACAAATTATTGTAATCTTGTTATTGATGGTATTAATTGTTATTTTATGTAACAGAAATAAAATAGGGCGTGAACATTTAACACAAAAAAAGAATCGAGTTATGAAACCAGTTAATAATCGAGTTATGAAACCAGTTAAAAAAAGTGGTTCTGGTGGGTATGGTGATTTAAGTGATTTAAGTAATAGTAAGAATATTAAATTTGTTGCGCCTGTTATTGAATTAAGTCCGTCTTAGTACAGATTGGATTTTTATCCCTTAAATGCCTATCGGTTGAGAGGCATCAGATGCCTCCACTCCAAGCTAAGCTATAAAATCTAGAATTATAAATATCCGATGCCAATTAAGACTCGTTTAACTTTTGATTATAATTTCAGGCGGATAAAGGATATTGCACATTTTTTACTGAAAAATGGAAAAACTAACATATTTAATAATTTTAAAAACTTATCAACCAATATTAGGTATATCAATACTTATTTAATTAGTGTAATTGGTGTAATTGGTGTAATTAGTGTAATTGGTGTAATTGGTGTAATTGGTGTAATTGGTGTAATTGGTGTAATTGGTGTAATTGGTGTAATTGGTGTAATTGGTGTAATTGGATTAATATATATAAATTTACTTAAAACTCAAAACTCGAATATAATATAATTAAAATTATTTTTTTATTTTGTATATAATTATAGATGAAACATTTACATTTACAAATTATTGTAATCTTGTTATTAATAGTATTAATTGTTATTTTACGTAACAGAAATGAAATAGGGTATGAGCATCTCATAAAATCAAGAAATCTCATAAAATCAATAAAGAGTAAACCATCCACAAAAAAGTCACACAATACAAACAAATCAAGCAACCGACCAAACCTAATAAGAACACCCACAAATTCATCTAATTACTCAAATTCTAAAGACACAAATGAAACAATCGCCTATGGTTTAGCTCGCAAAGCATTTCTGTCTAAGTATGGTTTGCGAGCTAAAAAAAACACAGTGGACAGCTACTAAAAAAGACAACATAATTTATTTAGTTAAACATCACATTTAAATTTAGTATTTTTATCAATATTAGCATTCTTATTTAGCTCGCAATCAATAGCTGATTGTTTTATGCATAATTCAAATTCTGATACCAATTTATTTTTATTCTTTGATAACTCATAAATATATGAATCAACTGTTTTTAATTTTCCTCTGGGAGCAGTAGCTAGATATACATATACTTTAACATCACGTTTTTCTTCCTCTAGATCTTTATGTGAACAAAATCTTGAGGCTCGACCAATAACTTGTTCTAATCTTGGAATATTCCAATAAGGTTCTAAAATATGTACTTGACGAACTCCAGTAAAACTAACACCTTCTTTAATAGATGAAGATCCTAGAATAAGTTTTAGTTTGGAACCTGATAAATTGTCCTTTAAATTAAAAATTGATTTAATTTCTTCTTTATATGACATCAACTCGTCACCTGACCAAATAGCAAATCTTTTTGGGCCTTCGCCAGATTCTGCATAATCTTGGTATCCAAAAGCTTTTAATACATAAACAAATGACCTTATACCTGCACATTCTTTAAATCCACTATAAAAAAATATTTTTCCAGTACTTGATTCTATTTTTTTCATAATGGCCTCAAATTTAGTTGAATATTTATCTAAATCTGATATTATTTTCATTTTAGTAAAAGATTCTATACCTTCATCTCCTACTTTTTTATTCGGAAATACAATATTAGATACATATCGTGTTCCTATAAAAAAATTATTAGGTAATAAATCAACATCAAAATTAATTTTTTTTTTACTATTAACTTTTTTTTTACTATTAACTTTTTTAGGCACCGTTTGATTATAATTCTTTAGTACATCTTGATATGCCTTATATTGAAATTCTGACATTAAACATTCAACATATTTTAATTTCATAGATGGAAATACATATGGAGGTGCACCTCTGAAAAATGATATATAACCCTTTATTGTTTCTTTAAATAAATCTTTATTTTTCATTTCATATTCTAAAACACCTTCTTTATTTTTTTTAATACCAATAAACATATCATTAAAATCAGCACCAACTGGAAATGGTTTTTCTGGTCTTAATAAATTTATTGTTAAACCAATTTCATATGGTTTATCAAACATTGGCGTGGCTGATAATAAAATAGTTCTAAGATCATCTGGTGCTGAATCTATTAATCCTTTTAATTCTTTATAATATGTACCTTCTTCAGAAACCATATTTTGAATCTCGTCAATTATTAACAATGTATTCTTTAATTTAATTTCTTTATCCTTTACACCTTTAATAAATTTGTTATATGAAAATATTTTGTAATTCTTATCTATTTTTTTATCCGATATCTCAATAATTTCTTTATATTCCTTTGATGATGGATGTAGTAATTTTAATTTTTGTCTATCGGCTTTAGTTATATATGAGTCACCTGCGCATTCAGATCTTAATTCTGATCTAAAATTACCTTTTAATGATGCGGGTAATACAACAATAATTTTTCTATATTTTTTAAATACTTCGGATACTCTAATAGCCGTACATGTCTTACCCGCACCAATTCGATGATATACTAGAATACCTTTATATGGAGTTTTAGGTGAGATAAATTCAGCAACAAATTTTTGTGGTAATTGTAATTCATATGATTTTGGAAAACATATTTCCTCAAATTCTTTCTTTTTTTGTGAAATCGTATAATCCTTATATATAGTATTAATCTGTTTATAAAAATTATCATCTTTTATGTCAGGATATTTTGGCATTATATATATTATTAATGAAATAAAAAAATAAAAATAAATAAATTTAAAGTTGTGGCGTATGTGTAGTATGTGTAGTATGTAGCATATGTGGTGTAAAACGTGGAATTGTAGGAAATTTACATTCTAAATTAATAGCTTTTAGAGTATCTTCAAGACAATATTTAAGTTTAATTTGACCATCATCACTTGCACGTACAATAAGCATACGTAATAGATCTACTGTTGTAACATTAGATGGTGGATGTGTTAATTCACGATAATCTTTGTATGCAAAATTAAGTGCTGCACTGCGTGGTTTATTATATGTTGATTGTTGTTCTCTATTTACATTATTTTGTTCTCTATTTACATTATTTTGTTCTCTATTTACATAATTATGTTCTCTATTTGTTCCATTTGTATCAAAACGACGTCCTTGTGGTTTTTTAAAAGTTTTAAATTCTTGATTAGTATGTTCAAGTACTGTTTCTTGTTTTGTTATTTCATGTTTTGTTATTTCTTGTTTTGTTGTGTCTTGTTTTGCTGTGTCTTGTTTTACTGTGTCTTGTTTTGCTGTGTCTTGTTTTGCTGTGTATTGTTTTGTTATTTCTTCTTTTTTAAATTGTCTAACCTGTTTAACATCTTTAACATCTTTAACCTCTTGTTTTTGTGCTTTAATACGAAGCATTTCTGTTTCATCTTCCTCCCATTTTTCTTCATCATCATATTGGTCTAAATGTTCTTGTTCTGAATATTCTTGTTCTGAATGTTTTTGTTCTAAATGTTTTTGTTCAACATCTGATACTTCGGATTCTTCAGAATTTTCAGATTTTTCAGATTCCTTCTTTGTTTTTTTAGGAGCAACTGTCTTTTTAGGAACAGTTTTTTTCTTTTCATCAACTGATACTGTTTTAGCAGATTTAGGAGGCATAATAATAATAATAATTAAATATTTATTGCTTTAAAATATAAAGAGTTTTAAAATCAATTTTTATATTATATAATAATATCATAATGCCTGTAAATGCATATTGTGAAATTAAGAATAGAAATATTTCTAAAATAAATATAAATGGTATAGAACATGCCATAATTATGGATGGCATAAATATGAATGGCTCAACTTTTAATGACTATTTTGATAATAACTATTTGGCAGGTGGTAGAATAATAAAATATCAATTTAATAATTTTGATACTACTAAAAAATATTATAGATTAAAATATTTTCAAAATGATAATACATTAAAAAATAATATTACATTAAAAAATAATATTACATTAAAAAATAATATTACATTAAAAAATAATATTATAGGTGGTGGAAAAAAAGACAATGACTCCGAAGATGATGAAGGGGATGACGATGATGAAAAGGGAGAGGTTACAACAGAAGATAATGCAACAGAAGTGACAACAGAAGATAATGCAACAGAAGTGGCAACAGAAGATAATGCAACAGAAGACAATGCAACAGGAGACAACACAACAGACGAAACACCAAAAAATTCAAATGAACAAAATCAATTTATTAAAAAAATATTTGAAAAATTCGAAATTATAATAGAAAATCAACAGAAACAAATGTTAACACCGCCTCAACAAACTAATCCACCAGTAACAGTTGTATATGGTCCATCTGGTACATCTAATATACCAAACGGTGAATTATTATCTACAATACTTCAAGGAAATAAAAAACCACCTAATGAAAATGAACAGGAAATAAAAAAAGAAGAAGAATTAGATAGAAAACCACCTAATGAAAATGAACAGGAAATAAAAAAAGAAGAAGAATTAGATAGAAAACCACCGCTTTAAAAAAATTATTTTCATAATCTATTATATTAAATGTTTAATATACAATTTCCAAAAATATCACCTCTTGCAATATTATTATTATTTCAAATAATATATATATCACATTCATTTTATGGTGAATTAACAATGAAAGTTAAATATCAATTAGAGAATAATAAATTATTAAGACATTTATTAATATTTTTAATGGTCTTAGTTGTAGTTTCAGAAATATATAAAAATTATGATCTTAAAACAATTCTTCTTTATTCAATAATACTGTATGTATTACTTGTCGCTCTAACTAGAATTTCGGCATCATGGTTTATTGGAGTTTTTGTTGTTCTATGTCTTTATCATTTATATACAACACGTACTGATAAAGTTTTAGATACTATATTATCAAATACATTAGTTGATTATGAGAAAAAAGAAGAATTATATGCGACTAATACAAAAGATAAACTAATACAATTTGGTTTAATAATAACCTTAATTATTATTGGTGTTTTATTTTATGAAAGACATAAAAAACAAAAACATCAACAACAATTTAAATTAGTTAAATTTATTTTTAATAAATAATTTCATCATTGATTTCATCAATTAAACCATTCTTTAAAGCTGTGGCTGAATCCCACCATTTATCATGTTTCAATTGTTCTTCAATATATTTTTTCTTCATTTTTCCATTACATTCCTTCAAATATAATGAAATAATTTTTTTCATATCTTGTTCAGAATTTTGAAAATCATCTTTAATCTCTTCAAATTTACCATCCATACCAGTTGATAATTGATGTATAAGCATAATTGATGTTGGTGTCATATATCTACGTTTACCTGCAATACTCATAATTGTACCGGCACTTGCAGCATAACCTTCAATAATCGTATTAATTGTAATCTTTGATCGTTTAATAATATCATATGCTAGATATGCTTCATGTAAAGAACCACCATATGATGTAATATGAATATATAATTCTTTTGGAGTTACATTTATGATTGTATGATTTGATTCTTTAAAATAATCAAATTCTTTTTGATATGATCTAACTAATTTATATAATTTATCAATTGATTCGGTATTAACATCAGTTTTAAAATAAATATGATTATCCTCTATATAAACATCCGAATCATCATCACCAAAATTAAAAATTTTTTTAAATGGATTTAAATTCTTACTTAATTTATTTTTATTAAGATTACTCATTTCTAATAGTGATTCTTCATCATTATTGTAAGGGTGATAGATTTTTATCCGTTTGTTTCTAAGTGCCATTTATGTATATGTATATAAATAAATATTTTTTTAAAGTAATTTTTTATCAATTTTTTACTTTTTTACTTTTTTACTTTTTTACTTTTTTACTTTTTTACTTTTTTACTTTTTTACT
>Ga0114966_10003016_pt1 | contig 14928 bp, 10 predicted proteins | sample M_130207_XF_Meta_FD_87029 | JGI IMG/M metagenome (GOLD analysis project Ga0114966, IMG submission 87029) | Freshwater microbial communities from Lake Montjoie, Canada to study carbon cycling - M_130207_XF_MetaG | ecosystem: Environmental > Aquatic > Freshwater > Lake | place: Lake Montjoie... | reverse complement strand
TTCATTGGACACAACCGACACCCACACTCGCCTGAGTTGCCGGTCCATCGCCGACTCGAACTCCAATAATTGCCTTTCGCCACGGGCTGCTAGGGCGACTCCGAGACATGCGTTCCAGACGGCCACCAGCGTCAGCCCGGAAATCGATCCGGGTGTCTCGGGACTGAGGCATGAAGAAGACAACGGAACAGGAGTCCGACCTCTTGACTGCAGCGAGGAAGCCTCACCGTTGTTGGCAAGGCGACCAGTGATATTGAACGTCTCCTGTGTCGCAGAATGCCTCGCCCCGACCACAAATATTCTGGCCGGAAGTGGAGATCCGTCATCGCCAGAGGGTGGCGGCTTGACGACGTACCGTTCGCCGTATGCCTCGGGACGAGGGTTAAGGGGTGTTCCTGACCGTAGGGTTGGGGCATCCGGAGGCGGATTGACCTGGTCGAGGAGTCTCACCGTGGCCCGCCGTCCGAAGGATGGACCGTCGATGGTACGGTAGATGAAGTTTCCGAGTCTTTTCGCCGGAGGTGTTTCGGCTAATTGACACTGGTACCTGTGTAACCTACCATTGTCGATCAAGTCCTGCCTGATGAATTACCTGCTTTATCCAACCCGCCAGCGTTTTGGATCTGCCCTCAGGAGCCAGCCTGTATGTCCTTGCACGATCTCCACGGGCGAGTCAAGTGGTCCTTTATTCTCGTCAGTTTTTTTCTTTCACGGACTGCTCTGTGTTTCGGTCAGGAACCGGTGATCCAGTCGACTGTCCCAGCAGCCATCCCTCCGGGTGCGACGACGACAGTGCAAATCAATGGTGCTGGCCTTGCCGTTGCCAAGGCCTTATGGACGAGCTTTTCCTGTGAGTCCGTTCTGGCAGAGGGGGTCGAAAAAAACGGCGATGATCCCTCACGCGTGACGTTCAAAATCACTGTTCCACCCGGCATTGCCTGCGGCATTCATGGAATCCGTGTTGTCACCGACAAAGGTGTCACTCCGATAAGTTTTCTCGTGGTAGACGATCTCCCGACCATTGCATCATCTGGGAAAAACACGAGTTTTTCTGCGGCTGAAGCGGTTTCCTTTCCGGTGGCCGTTGATGGAAGCGTTCCCAGTCTGGGTCGGCATTTCTTCAAGTTCACGGTTCAGGCGGGACAGGCATTATCGATCGAAGTCCTCGCCCGACGAATCGGTTCCAGCCTCGATCCTCTGATCCGTTTGCTGGATCTGAAAGGTCGAGAGATCGCCTACAACGACGATACGGTCGGACTGAATGGTGATGCCTCGATATTTTATAAATTCCAAGAGTCGGGTGACTACACGCTCGAATTGCGAGATATCAAGTACGGTCCGGGATCCTATCGGTTAAGAATAGGTGACTTTCCCATAGCAACGGTTGCGTATCCCCTGGCTGTTCAGCGGGGAACCGCCGCGAATGTGACTTTGGCAGGGTACGGTGTGGAGGGATTGGTGCCACTGGCGGTGGTGCTGGCATCGGATCAGCCCGACGAATGGCTGCCTATCAGTTTGAAACGCGCCGCGAATGGTGCCAGCGGTTTCAGCATGGTCGCCGTCGTTTCGACACCCCAATTCTTGGAGCTCGAACCCAACAATACCCCTGAACAAGCGAACCGAATCGAATGGGGTCACGACGTCAACGGCCGACTGGAGCAGGTTGGTGACATCGACCACTTTCTGTTTGCGGCCAAGGCGGGTCAGTCAATGACCTTCACTGGAATCACTCGACAGCAAGGTTCACCCACCGATCTAGAATTCAAGATTTTAAACAAGCAGGGGGTCGAGGTTGCTGCTGCGGAAGATTCCGGAACGAATGAAGGTTCACTGACGTTCAAATTTCCCGCCGATGGGGATTACATGCTGGTGGTTAAAGACCTCAATCACCGCGGTGGAAGTGAGCATGCGTATCGGATCGGTGTCACGACGAATCCGGACCAATTTTCGTTGGCCTCTTCGCTGGATACCTTCAACATCCCCGTCGGTGGTTCTGTGTTGGCGACAGTCACGGCAGTTCGAACAGGTCATACGGGACCGATTGAATTAAGCGTCCTCAAACTGCCCGCCGGTGTGACGGCTAGTCCGTCGGTGATTGGTCTCGGTCGCAACGACGCCGTCCTGACGCTGCAGGCGTCCTCGGATTTCGCAGCCGGTCAATCGCACGGTATTTCCATCGTCGGGACTGCTCGCAGCGGTGATACTGTCGTTGTCATTCCGGCTGAGATTGGTGGAGTTCTGAAGGCTCGCAACAACAACATGCGGTGGCCTCCGTCCTCCCTGAAAAAGGATCTGGTTGCCTCTTCGGCACCCGCTCCGGGATTCACTTGGCGTATCGAACCTACGGAGGTTGGTTTTGTCAAAGGCCTGTCAGCACAAGCCAAATTGATCGTCACCAGAGCCAGCGGATTTGATGAATTGGTGGCCGTGACCACGGTCGCAAACAGCCTCCCGGCGGGGATGAGCCTCGTTGCGAAAAATATTGAAAAAGGTCAGTCGGAATCGGAAATCACGATTTCTGCAAATCCTCCGGCTCTGCTCGGCGACTTTACCGTGGGACTCAGCGGCACGCTGAAACAAGGAGACAAAACGGTCGTTCAAGGATTGATGCTGCGTTTGCACCTCGATCCGTCGATGACGATCACGCTGGAACCAGCCACGGTCAAGATCGCGAAGGGAGGGGATTTTATTCTGAAGGCGGTTGTTGTGAGAAACCCGGTTTTCACCGGTGATCTGTTGATTACTCTTCAAAATTTGCCAGTCGGAGTTTCGGCGACTTCTGCAACGATCGCTGCGGATCAAACCTCTGTTGAGATCAAACTCACGGCTCTCAACGACGCCCCGGCGACCAGTGCGAGTATCAACACGATTACGGCCAAGGGTGAGGGGATGGTCGGAACGGCGAAGGTGGAGGCGATCTCAGAAGTCGTGCCGGTGACGATTGAGTAGAGTTTCATGGAGATTGATCGGTAAAGACACTCGAGTCGGGCGTGATGAGTTTCTGATGATTTATTCTGCTCGGAATTTGAGTTGCAATCATTCGCTATTCCAAGACGGGAACGACGATTATGGAAACGAAACGATTTCTCCGCTGTCTGTTTGTGGCGGCCTTAGGTCTCCTTTCGATGAAAGTCATCGCTGCCGCCGCCCCTTCGGCGACGGAGATTGGTCAACCAATCGGCTTGATCATCAGTCCTGAGCGGTGTGTCCTGCTCAGCAATCGATCACAGCAACTGCTGCTCGTCACGGGCAACTATGCTGGCAATGACGTTCGTGATTTGACCTCGTTTGCGACCATTACCTCGTCCAATTCTACCGTCGTGAAGATCGAGCGTTCCATTGTCTTTCCGGTTGGCAACGGTGAAGCCAGCGTCACAGTCACCGTCGGTGGCCAGACGGCCACGGTACCCGTGACGGTGAAAAATTTTGAAGCCCCCGCGCCGGTCAGCTTTAAAAATGAGACGCAGATGGCGATGACTAAGTCGGGTTGCAACTCGGGAGCCTGCCACGGGTCACCGTCTGGTAAGGGTGGGTTCCGGTTGTCATTACGCGCCTACGATTCCGAACTTGATATCATGACCGTCCGTTCAGAATTTTTTGGCCGAAGAACCAACATTATGGAGCCAGATGCGAGTCTGCTGCTTCGGAAGCCACTCATGGAAGTGGCTCACGGCGGCGGAAAGCGACTCAAGAAGGGAGACGCTGCTCATCGTGTCCTCGAACAATGGATTGCCGAGGGAATGCCATTCGGTCAACCGAATGAACCGGACCTCATGAAGATTGAGACGGTCCCCTCTCAAAGAGTGTTGCACGCCCCGGCAGACCGACAACAGATCTTGGTCATGGGACATTTTAGCGACGGTTCGGTTCGCGATTTAACGGCACTCACAGACTTCAGTTCGTCAAGCGAAACAATTGGATCGGTCAGTCCTCAGGGACTGGTGACAAAGCACGGCCGTGGTGAGACTGCGGTTTTGGCGCGTTATCTCGATAAGATGTCGACCACCTCTCTGGCGTTTCTCGAAGATGTTCCCGGATTTGTCTGGAGCAATCCTCCAGAAAACAATTTCATCGACAATGCGGTGTTCGAGAAGCTCAAGCAGTTGCAAATTCTTCCGTCGGATGTTTGCTCTGACGACGAGTTCTTGCGTCGGCTGACTCTGGACTTGACCGGGCGATTGCCGACAGCAGACGAAGCGCAAGGATTCATTGCCGCGGCCGCCGATTCGAACCGCCGTACCGCCGCCGTGGATCGACTTCTCGACAGTAATGAGTTCGCGGCATTTTGGGCGCTCAAATGGGGAGACGTATTGAGGTCCAACAGCAAAAGGCTTAAATCAGCAGGTGTCCATAAGTTTCGGGAATGGATCTACGAATCGGTTCGCAATGATAAGCCACTCGACGCATTTGCTCGTGAATTATTGACAGCCAACGGCAGCGTGTTTGAGAATCCCCCGGCTAATTACTGGAGGGCCAGTCGCGATCCACAAGACGCGACCGAAACGACAGCGCAGTTGTTTCTGGGAGTCCGAATTCAATGTGCCAAGTGCCACAACCATCCGTTTGAACGCTGGACACAAGATAACTATTATGGAATCGCGGCCGCATTCGCGCGGGTTGGCCGAAAGAACTCAGTCGATGCGGACGAGGAAGTGATCTTTGTTCAACCGACCGGAGAAGTAACTCAGCCACGAACGAACAAGCAGATGAAAGTCCATCTGTTGCTCACCGGTGATGTGGACATTCCGGCAGGCGAAGATCGCAGAAACGTTTTTGCGACGTGGCTCACATCCCCGCAGAATCCATTTTTTGCGAAAAGCGTTGCGAACCGAATCTGGGGTCATCTCATGGGACGAGGAATCGTCGAGCCGGTCGATGATTTTCGAGATTCCAATCCCCCTTCCAACGCACGACTGCTCCACGACCTCACCAAGCAATTTGTGGCACACGACTTCAGCCAGAAGTGGATCATTCGCACGATCTGCAACAGTCGCACCTATCAACTCAGCGGTCGAAAGAATGCATTCAATCAAGAGGACGAGATCTATTGTTCACACGCCAACCCTCGACTGCTCACCGCAGAGCAGCTGCTGGATGGGATTTGCGCAGTCACAGATGTCCCAGAACAATTTCCGGGGATGCCGCTTGGCACACGGGCCTGCGAATTGGCCGATCCCCCGGTCGACAATTACTTCTTGAAAGTGTTTGGTCAACCACAACGAGAAATGGCCTGTCAATGCGAACGATCTTCGGAATCCAACCTGTCGCAGGCTCTGCAGATGATCAACGGCCCAACGGTCCATGGTAAGCTTCGGGCCGACAACGGTCGGATCGCGACGATGCTCAAAGAGGGGAAGCCGGACGCGGAAATTATTTCTGCTCTCTATCTCGCCGCCTTAGCGAGAACTCCGTCCAGTGAAGAAATGACGGCGTCCCAAACCCACATCGCTTCGCAGTCGGATAGACGGCAAGCCATGGAGGATGTCGGCTGGGCGATCTTGAACTCAAAGGAATTTTTGTTTCAACATTGATCGGGGCGGGTCGGATGCGTTGGGGTTCTGTTGAGCCTCGGTCCACCTCGGTACACAGGGTCGACATCGCATGGCGCATGTGGACACGCTGTCGACTCTCAGGCGATCGCGGCCGGGTTTCCGTTGGAGAAATCGTCATCGTGGTGACTCGCGATCACCGAACTCTTGCTGACCGCGTTCGCGCGGGACAGACTTAGAGTGGAAATGTTAGAATGGAAATCTTGGGAGGATGCGTCGCTGACGTTGTGTTTAGTTTTGGGCAGGCTTTGAGGATGCTTTCCTTCATCAGTTTGTATTTTCTGAGAGTCAGTTTGCATTTTCTGAGAGGAGGTGTGACAATTCCGATCTTGCTCTTCAAACGGATAGCCGTGTCTGCCATCGCTTCGGTCATTCGGTTTTAAATCGGATCTGATTTGAGCCGCATCCTTTGTGACCGAGGGTTGTTGTTGCTTCCCGTCGATGATTGGTCGGGGTATCATCAAGGCGTGGCTTGGTCAATTCGGCCGAATTCCAAATGCGTAAGGTAATAGTCATGTCACAAGCCGTCGTCGATGCGACCGAGTTGCGGCGATTCGCGGGGATGTTGCGAGAATTTAACAACGATCTCCAAGCGAGACTGGGGACCGTTTCCGGACAGCTCAATTCGCTCAATCAAACCTGGCGTGATCAGGAGCATGAAAAGTTCACGGAAGAATTCAGCCAACATTTAAAGCTACTCAGCCGATTTGTTGAAGCGAATGAACGGCATGTCCCATATCTGCTCCGAAAGGCAGAACGGATTGATGAGTACATGCAGCAGCGATGAAGGATCGGCATCGAGGAGGGGAATGACGCTGGAGCAGATCGTCCGATCATCTTCGAACGCCGTCGGGATATTTCTTGCGCTCTCGATCCGCAGGTTCCCCAACAAACAATCAAGCTGAAATTATGGCCAATCCCGGCAACGCCAACGTGCAGTCCCTCGATGCCTTGCGAGACTTTCGTTTGGCGTTGGTGGCGTTTCATGAGCGGGCTCAAACCGCAATGGCGGAATTGCGGGCGAAAATTGACCGGACGAAGGGCTGGATCGACCAAGACCGACCGCTCTATTGGCGGGAGCAGCAGCGGCGGGCTTACGATGAGGTGACAAAGACACGGATCGCGTACGATCTGTGTCGCCTCCGGACTGTGGGCGGTCGTCATTCGGAGTGTATTGAGGAAGGAGTCGCCAAGCAGCGTGCCAAAGCCCGATTGGAATACTGCCAACAGAAGATCGATGCCGTTCGCCGATGGTCCGTTAAAGTCGGTCAGGAAGTGGATGACTACCGAGGCCGAACGGGACCAATGCAGCGACAACTCGAAGAGGATGTCCCGAATATGCTTGCAAAGCTGTCTCGAATGATCGATGCGATCGAAGGCTATGCAGACGTTGGAATTTCTACCGCCAATTCCATGGACTCGCGTCCTATCCGTGTTCCGGAAACGGAAACTCAGGCCGTGGCTGAACGGGTGACGCAGATCGATCTAACGGCTGCAACGAACTCGAATCCTGAATTGGAACAGAAGATGGCAGAGTCAGAGATCACAAAAAAAAGGGTCGAAAATGACAACATCCGCTGAACTGTGGAGTGTCGGCCAGTGATTCTTGCTGGTTGGATCGCTAGGTTTGTTCGGCGTTCTCTCCTGAAACCGGCTGGGTGTCACATCGAAGGACGGAGTCAACAACATGGCGTTTGGTAGCTTGATCGACGGAGCAGGACAGCTTAAGTCAACGACGGACAGGCTTGAAGAGGTCTGGTCCGTAACACGGTCGGTCTGGAATGACGATGTCAGCCGCAGGCTGGAGGAAGATCATATCGAACCGCTGTTCAGTCAGGTTCGAACGACACTGGACGCGATCACTCGGCTCAATAGCGTTTTGACAACCGCCTGCCGCGATTGTCAAGAAAATCAGTAAACACCTTGTGGGGTCATGTGGGATGTCATTTTCCGCCACCTCCCAACAGATCGTCAAAACCGCAATCGTTCCGTGTTGTCAGCAGTTGGGTGGACAACGGGCGATTTCATTCCGATGAGTCTCCAACTGAGTCTGCAACTGTGACCACAGAACTGACCCTCGAACAAGTGCGCGTTCTTTTGCGTCGTTTACTCGCATTGGTGGCGGATCGCGTACAGCGAGAACAGTCGGTCGAGAAACACCACGTTGCCGCAGTTTTAAACGACCAACGTCAGCATGACGAAGTCTTGAATCAGTTAACGTTGGCCTATCACTCCGAAATGGCCTCACTGCAGCAGGACCAAGGGACCCAGCAAGTCGAGTTGGAGAGTCGTTGGCGCGCGGAGGCCGAGACAGTGGCGGATGAGTATCGGCGTGCGACCGTGGAGGTTGATTCGCTTCATGCCGAAGAAACGGGCTTGGCACTTCGCGAATTTGATGAAGCCACATGGTTGGTCGGATCGCTCTTGGACGACGATACGGACGATAGCCCTCTGACGCGTTTGCAGGCCTTGCAATCGGGAGCACTCGCGAGTCGCACCGAGTTGCAGACAGCGTTGACTTCGATTACCGGATGGTGCAAACATTCCACGGAATATCTGAAACGCAGCCGCTTACTGAGCCGATTCGAGGCACCGACGGCGTCGGATCTCCCTGCAGATGCCGAAAAACTGCATCGCCTGTGTGTGGAATCTCTCCGGCAGGCGGAGTTGCTCGATCGCAAACTAGCTCAAAGCGTGTTACCGCGTCTGTTTTCAGGTGTCTGGCCAGTCGTTTGGTTTCTGATTCTTGGCTCTGTTTTGCTCGTCGCGATTCGCGTGTTTATTGACCCGAAACTGATTGGACTGAAATTACGGGCCGAGACTCTTGACTGGGTTTTCATCGCGGGCGGAACCGGTGCCGCGATCAGTCTGCTGTCTCTGTTTTTCCTGCATCTCATTGCCGGAAGCGGCACATTGCACCTCTACGAACAACTGATGCAGCTCTCGGTTGATGCCGCCGCGGCCTACCAGAGATGGATCGTTGTTTCTCAAAGAGAAATGAAAAAGAGCGAGGTCGAGCTATCGCGTTTGCACGAGGCTCGTCAGCTGAAGCGAGGGAAGGCCATAGCCAACGCCGAAGAGCGACGAACAGCACGGCTCCAAGCGGCTGACCGACAACGCGACACAGATCGTCAATCCACCCTTGCCGATTTTCCGGTTCGGTTGGCGGAGATCGAACGAACGGGTCTTTTCGCAAGTCAGCAACGAGGGGAACAGTTTGAATCTGCCAGACGGATCCGTCACGAACGACAGGACCATGACCTTCGACGATTGCAGGAGGAGTTTCAGGAAAGAAATTCAACACAGGTGAAAAACCACCGACAGAATGAGCTTGATTTGATCCGCGATTGGCAGTGCACATTGCGTGAGTTGCTGCAGTCGTCGGATTCATTCCAAGAGGCGATGACTCGCAACAGTCCCGGATGGAGTCAAGTCGTTGAAAATCTGCAGCAGCAGATCGCATCTTCCAAAGCACGCTCTTCCAGCAGACTCAGCGCGGCGGACGTGGATTCGGTTACCGCCACGGGAGAGGCCTTCGATGATCGCTTGCGATTGTCTCTCGGCCGGCTCATCGCGGATTTAAAAGACATCGAGCAGGGGGTTTCGAGCGATCCCCAACTGACAGTGGATCGGACTTGGTTTGATCTTCCCGTCATTGTTGCCTTGGCCGATCGGCCGTCGCTGTTCGTCCATTTTCAAGAAGCGACACGTACGGCCGCGACCGGTATCTTGCAGACGGCGATGCTTCGATTTCTCACCTCGCTCCCCGCCGGAAACGTGAGATTCACGATTTTGGATCCGGTGGGGCTCGGAGCCAACTTCGCATCGTTCATGCATCTCACCGACATTGATGAGCAACTCGTGACCAGTCGTATCTGGACGGAAGCGGCGCACATCGAGACTCGCCTCGCTGATCTGACAGAGCATATGGAGACAGTTCTTCAAACCTATCTTCGCAATGAGTATTCGACGCTCGATGACTATAACCGCGAGGCCGGTGAAGTGGCCGAGCCGTACCGCGTGTTGGTCGTTGCCAATTTTCCGGCTGGTTTTACGGAAGTGTCACTGCGTCGCATGGTCAGTATCGCGGAGGGTGGGGTCAAGTGTGGCGTATTCATGCTGGTCAGCTTCGATGAATCTCAACCGTTGCCGCGAGGATTCTCGCTTTCTGAACTCCAACGCCATGCCGTCGTTTTACGCGTCCCTCCTGCGGTGACAGCCGCCGGAGAGAAGAAGGGATTCCATCAAGATCTCCTCAGTGACGAAATCGGGGAATCAGAGGCGGTGGTGGGTCGGTCTCCTGACCGCGTGCACCGCATAACCGAAGGTCTGCAAAGTCAACAGGCGGCCCGGAGTCACATCGAGGGGCGTGGTCGGGAGACCGCGTCACAACGAACGGGAATGCTCATTTCGCCATTTCGATTCGCCGATCCTGAATTGAGTGTGTGGCCACTCCACATGGATGAGCCTCCCGACGCCGACCAGTTTGGCAGAATCGTGCGTCTTGCGGGTGAACTGGCCCGTTCGGTACGTCGTGTGGAAGTTCCGTTCGAGCGAGTCATGCCCCAGAAAGACTTGTACTGGACGTTCAGCAGTCGCGCAGGCCTGGACGTTCCCATTGGACGAGCGGGGGCTACGAAGTTACAGCATCTGAGACTGGGAAAGGGAACCTCGCAACATGTGCTTGTCGCAGGGAAAACCGGATCGGGAAAGTCGTCTTTGCTTCATGCCCTCATCACAAATGCCGCACTTCATTACAGCCCGAATGAAGTGGAGTTTTACCTGATTGACTTCAAAAAAGGTGTCGAATTCAAGACCTATGCCACTCAGCGACTACCGCACGCGCGCGTCATCGCTATCGAGAGTGATCGCGAATTCGGCGTCAGTGTGCTTCAACGGCTGGACGAATTACTCAAGGATCGCGGCGACTTGTTTCGTCGAGAGGGAGTGCAGGACTTAGCGGGCTATCGCGACGCCAAACCTGGTAGTCCGATGCCGCGTGTGATGTTGGTCATTGATGAATTTCAGGAGTTCTTCGTTGAAGACGATGTCCTGTCGCAGCAGGCCAACCTGCTGTTCGATCGTCTGATTCGACAGGGTCGTGCCTTTGGAGTTCACGTTCTACTCGGCAGCCAGACACTGGCCGGAGCCTATTCCCTGGCGCGTAGCACTCTCGGTCAAATCGCGGTCCGTATCGCGCTCCAATGTAGCGAAGCCGATGCGCATCTGATTCTCAGTGAGGATAATACAGCCGCACGGCTGTTGTCTCGTCCTGGAGAGGCAATCTACAACGATGCGAACGGTTTGATTGAAGGGAATCATCCGTTTCAGGTCGTATGGCTGGACGACTCACAACGTGAAACAAGTCTCGGTTTGGTACGTGAGTTGTTGAATGAGCGTCCTCACGCCAGTCCTCGGACGCTTGGGTTGGAGACGGTCGTGTTTGAAGGCAACATCGCTGCGGATCCGCAGGCGAATCCGCAGTGGGTTGAAATCATCGAGGCTTTTTCGGCACCGTCCGATTCATCGTTGGCGAGCGCGTCCTCGAACACCGTGTCAACGCTCCGATGCTGGTTGGGTGAGTCGGTTTCGTTGACCGGGCCACTTGATCTGCGTTTTGGTCCCCGTGACGGTGGGCCGGTGATGTTGATTGGTCGTGACGACGATGCTGCTCTCGGTGTCTTGACGGCAACCGTCTTGGCGTTGATGGGGCAGGGGGCATCGGTCAACCCGGGGTTGCCTCGAGCAAAGTTCGTGGTTCTCGACGGCAGTCTTCCGGACAGTAACGCGAACAAGTGTTGGCTGGAGATTGCCAAACTTGGCAAAGGAGATTGCTGTCAAGTCGCCGGGCCGCGTGAAACAACCGCCGCGCTGCAGTCTGTTGTGGAGGAGATTAAAAAGCGAGCGAATACCGTTGCCGAACCAATCTTTGTGATCGTGTACGACATCTCCCGCTTCCGTGATCTGAAGAAGGCCGAGGACGATTATGGAGGCTACGGCGGAAGCGATAAGGAACAGGTTGTGAATCCCTCTGCGCTCTGGTCCGAGATCGTCAAGGATGGGCCCGCCGCCGGAGTCTTTCCAATCGTATGGTGTGACGGCTTTCAAACGGCGCAACGCTGGCTGGGTCGTGAACTGCTCAACCGCTTCGAGACACGAATCCTCTTTGCCATGAACGCCAACGATTCCAGTAACCTGATTGACAGCCCCGCCGCCTCTAAGTTGGGGCCAAACCGCGCTCTGCTGTCACGCGGTGATCTCGGGACGATCGACAAATTCCGCCCGTATGGGGTCCTCTCTCCAGAACGAATCGCCGAACTGACGCAGCCTGAACGCCGAATGAACATCGTTGCCGAATCGATCACGTATCCCCCTGCAGACGATCGTCCGGCAATCGCTGACGAGCCCGCCGAACACCCGCCTAGTACAATCGCTCTGAATGCCGCAACCAGTCCCGTCGAGTCATCCAACGATGTGAGTCCGGTCGGTTGGACCAGCATCGACGAACTCAACGTCCTCTGACGGAATGACACTGCTTGAATGTCAAGGCGATCACGGGTTGCCTCGATGTTCAAGCAGGCAATGTCTGGTCCCCGCCACGGATTTAAAGCGGATCTGCTGAGGCAGTTGCCACGGTGAACGCAGCCGCTCCACGACCGGTGAAATCTGGGCACAGGAGTCCTTAGTGCCACCGCTTGATTTGCCGCTTGAGGATCCAATTCACACGTGTCTTGTCCTCGTGCGGAGACGGGGGTCGGCGCCACGCTCTCGCGGCTTGCAGTCTGCCACTCGGTGGTCAGTTCCCACGCCGAGCCTGAGAGTCACGAGAGCACTTCCAGCGACTCGACTTGAGCAGAGACATTCGAATAGACTCTGCGGGCGGTCAGCCCGCAGCCGTCCGCGTCAATCTTCAATCAGAAGAGAGGGGAAGTCGATGTCACTCGTGTTCTTTTACCGCGGTCGCTGGATCAGCTTCGTCTGGGCATTTGTGGCCGTGTTGTTGTGGCTTGTTGCGGCAGATCGCTCTTCCGCTCAGTCTTCGTCCGCCCTATCTCAAGAGGCCGTAGCGGATGAATGGTCGCAGTTCCTCGGCCCGCAACGCAACGGTCTATCGAGTGAGACCGGGTTGCTGGAAATGTGGCCCGATGGTGGCCCGAAACAAGTCTGGCGAGTCAGCGGTGGAGTGGGCATGTCCGGTTTGGCCATCAGTCGTGGTCGTGTCCTGACAATGCTTCAGCGCGAGGGACAGCAGTGGTTGGTGGCATTGAATGCTGCGACAGGTGAGTCGATTTGGAATGCACCGATTGCGAACGCGTACCGCAATTCGATGGGAGACGGTCCCCGTGCGACGCCAACCGTCTCCGGTGATCGAGTCTTTATCTTTAGCGGCGAGGGTCGGCTGGCCGCGATCGATTTTAAGAATGGCTCGCCACTCTGGTCGCACGATGCGTTGACGGATTTGTCAGGCACAGAGGCGGAGTACGGGATGGCGAGTTCTCCACTCGTGATTGGCGATCAAGTCATCGTAAACGTTGGCGCTGCGAAGGGAACTCTCGTGGCCTACGACACGAAAACCGGAAAGCAGATTTGGGCGGCGGGCAAGGATTCGGCAGGCTACTCGTCACCGATCCTGCTGGATCTTGGCGGCCGCTCTCAAATCGTGTCGTACACGGGCCAAGCGGCATTCGGAGTCGCTCCTAAGACGGGTGAGGTGCTGTGGCGATATCCCTTCGAAACAAGTTACGACTGCAACATCGCGATGCCTCTTGCAATCAAAGGACAACTCTTTCTGTCGGCAGGCGAAAACCACGGCAGCGTGTTACTCGATCTGAAACCGAAGGGTGACAAGTTTGAGATCACCGAAGTCTGGCAGTCGTTCGGACCGAAGAGCGTCCTACGCAGTGAATGGCAGACGCCGTTGCTGCTCGATGGTTTCTTGTACGGTATGGACAACGTCGGCGGTGCCGGTCCGGTAACACATCTGACGTGTGTCAACGCGATGACCGGCGTGCGCGCGTGGCAGGTGCTACGATTCGGTAAGGGCAATCTCATCGCCGCCGACGGTAAACTGTTCATGACGACGCTGGCTGGTGAGTTGGTCGTAGCGCGGGTGTCCTCGAAGAAGTACGACGAATTGGGACGAGTCACCCTCATGGAGACAACGCGACAACCTCCCGCATTGTCCAACGGATATCTCTACTTGCGAGACGGTCGTGAGATTCTCTGCCTCGACGTGCGCAAACCGTGATGCTGCTGCAAGCCGGGTGCTTGACGTGAATTCTCTTCCGTGCCGGACTCCGCCATCCATTGGATCAGCTTCTACTGCGGAATGGCTGAATCTGAACGAAGACGCATCGGATCTGGCGGAATCTGCGAACAGATGGCATCGCCGACATGCCAGGCAACGTCGTCCGTGCCTTGAAACCTAGAAAATGCAAGCAGGTACTCCACCGGCACAATCATCAATTCGGAAGAGAACGAGCATTTCAGGTGTTTATTCCTCGCTGCGACGTGACAACTGTCGATTGACCGATCTTCGTGCTGTGGGGTTGTGGCCATGCTGGCTGATCTTCCGAGCCTGTGCGGTCCCTGATAGAACTCTGTCAAGATGGAGCCGGTGGATGGGCACTTCTGTTTGTCCGCTGTTGCCAATCGGGTTCACAATGAGAAGGGGCCGGAGTGCTCCTTCTTCCTCATTGAGGCGGGAGATAGCGATGCCGAGTTCAGAGCGGTCACGGAGGCTGGGTCTGTCACGTAGCCGACGGCTGACGATTGATGTCCTGCACTATCATCGCCGAATGCCGACGTGCGCTCACGATCGGCAGTGTGATCTCTCTCGTCTTGCCGAGCTGCGGTCGCGACTGGTCGTTCGCATCTCGTGGTCGCTGTTGTTTATCAAGGCATTCGCTGTGGTGGCTGAGAAACATCGAGTGTTGCGGCAGACATATATCGATTGGCCATGGCCGCACGTGTTGGAAGAACCTGACAGCATCGCGATGCTGGCCACGCAACGCGAGTATCGGGGGGAACCTTGGCTGTTTTGGTCACGATTCATGCAGCCGGCACGATGCTCACTTGCAGAAATGCAGCAGAGTCTCGAACGGTTTCAAACGGAACCTATCAAGAAGATCTTTCAGCGACAGTGGCAACTCAGTGGCTTTCCGACATTTGTGCGACGTTGTTTCTGGTGGTGGATTCTCAACATCGCGGTCGGTAAACGGGCAGAACGCGTTGGTACGTTTTTTTTGACAACGTTGGCGGGGAAGGGGGTTGAGATTCAGGATCCGCCCGCATTTCTCACGAGCAACCTGACCTATGGGCCGCTCGATAAACACGGACGTTGTCGGGTGACGATCTCTTATGACCATCGCCTGATGGA
>Ga0114966_10003015_pt1 | contig 14931 bp, 23 predicted proteins | sample M_130207_XF_Meta_FD_87029 | JGI IMG/M metagenome (GOLD analysis project Ga0114966, IMG submission 87029) | Freshwater microbial communities from Lake Montjoie, Canada to study carbon cycling - M_130207_XF_MetaG | ecosystem: Environmental > Aquatic > Freshwater > Lake | place: Lake Montjoie... | reverse complement strand
TTCAAGATCGGTCGAAAACGACGGGATGAACAGATTTTCGTCGAGGTTGAAGGCTCGAATGACCGGATAACTGCGTTCTGGCCCCTCTACGGGTACGGAAGTCTCACCCGTTTGACGAAGTTCTTTGAGCATCTTTGAGGCTTTGCCGCGAGAGCAACCGTACTGCTCTTCAAAGATGGATTTAAGATCGTTGGCCGCGCCGTCATCCAAGACAAGCTGCTCAATGTTAATTTGAGGGAACTGTTGCTGAAGATCAGCAAGGCGGACGACTGCCAGCACTTTCTCGCGTCGCTTTTCCCAGAATTGACCAGTAACGGCAATGCCTTTCTCGTTAAGGAAATTGGCGGCCATTTCAATCTCGCGGTCAATCTCGCGGATTTGCGTCTGGATAAGCCAGCGCATGAAATTGCTGACTGATTGCGCCCGGTTAAGGTCTGAGCTTTCTACGGGTACGGCAGCAAGGTTAGCGCGTTTGAACGCCATTAACTGCAAGGCAACTTTCTTGTTGATGATGTTATCAACTAAAAAGACGCGCAAATCAGAAGCACCATCCCAAGGAGTAGGGCTAACTTTACTACCTTCGCGAGCGTGTTTCTTACCATCTGCGCTTTGTCCATTCCAGAGAGCAAACCGAGTCTCATAATTTAGGCGGCACTGGTCAATGTAGGGCTGGTTGTCCCGCACGCAATCTTCAAACGCTTTTTTGAGGAGGTTGAAATTTGGCCCCTCGTTTTCTGCTGGAGCTAATTGCAATCCAACATCACCAGCGGCGTTAACGTTATTGCCATCAATGGAAGACACATCAGTTCTGCTAATGACTCCCATTAAAGAATCAAGGGAAAACTTCAGTAGCTAAACGTTCTGCCTGACACTGCATTTGTTCCTTCCTCGTAAAACTGGCAATTGCTAACGCAGAGGTAGCGCAAGCAATCGATAGGATCTTTGGTGGCTTCGTCTCGTCCACCCTTGGCGGTGTACTCCTGCATCGAGTAGATCAGGTTCTGGCAACGATCCGAGATGTAAAGCTTGGGGCCATTCAAGCTGGTGATTGGCTTTGTGTCGTCGTAGGACAGCAGGTTGTTGATTAACTGAAGCCCGTTCTCAATTTCCACGCCTGGGGCTGGGATAAAGGTCATCCCAGCGTCATCAAGATCGGATATGATGGTAGTAGCGCCATCTGCTGACTGCCTTTCAGCCGCACCCAAGCGTGGATCAATGAAGCGTTCGTGAATCTCTTCGCCGTTCTCGCTGTTCTTGATTAACTCGACGTAATCGATGATTCCTTTACGAGAACCTTTCTGGGCCGGCCCCGCTTTGCCTTCAGCGGTAGAACCGGGCAAAGCCCAGTCATCGTAATCAGGCCATTCTCGGTAGACCCACCAAGTACCGGCTGAGTCGATGGCAATCCAGAGCATGAACCAGTTTTTGGATCCTGCGGGATCAAGGGCCATGAAACGGGTGACGGCATAACCTGCGTTTTTGAGCCAAGGGAGTTTGTCGTGCTCAATGACGTTGATGTCTTTGCTGAATCCAGAGAAGACGCTGGTGACTGATTTAGTTGGGATGCCATATGCTCTAGCAAGGATTTCTTCTTTTCGCCTTCCTCTGATTTTATGCTGGAAATCACGGGTGTCGATGAAGGCGTTGTCTTCCGTCCAGAAGTAATAAATAACCGCACCAGGGCGCGAGAGCGACTCTTGGATAACGGGGAGTTCTTTGCCAACCAACGGAGCGAATCGTTTTTTGATTGTACGAGTTTTGCCCAGGATGTCTTGAACCAGCGGAGTCCAGCCCGTGAGCGTCGTGAACGTGAGGATGATGCGGCCATGGTAGTCGATTGTTCTGTATTGCAGGGTTTCAAACATTCGTTGGGGGCATTCTTCGTCGCACCAGATGAGATGCGCCTTGTAACCTTCCGCCACCTGAGCGTCTGCTTGGTACTGGCGATAATTCCCAAATTTAATAGTGCCACCGCGCCGAGTGCCGGCAAGAGGTGGGAGGATGCAAATGTTATCGGTGAATCCATTTTTCTGAGAGTACTGAATTGAGTGGTTGATCCCCTTTTTACTGGGTAGATTGCGAATGCCAAGCGGGATGGCATCCCAGATCATCCGCTGTTGATCTTCAATGCTGCGATCCTCGTTAACGTGGTACGCTCTAACCTCGGCGGCGGGGATAGTGCCTGCTGCCCACATACACAAGCGTGAAGCAATGGTGCTTTTAGTTGAACGATTGCCCCCAAGAATGATGTGAACCTGATACTTTGACCAATTGTCCATCACATCCTTCCATGCTGGCAGAATCCACCCTGCCCCAACCGGATTGTTAACCGCTTCAAGCTGCCGTTGCTGCCTGAACGTGTAATAATTGACCAGTTTCTCCTTAGACCAAGTCCCCATTTCCTTTGAACTAGGGTTTTCTACCCAAGGTATACCAAAATTAGGACTGTGATCATCCGCAAAGTCTACGTCACCGATAGGCATATTGGTTATTTACTACGGGCATTATGGATTGCCTTGATAATCTGTGCCCAAGGAATGATGCCTTGGCCGTCAATGTTCAACCCGTCCAATTCAGCGGTAATAGACAGACGCGCATACTCTCTGGCCCCCTCTATTTCTGGCTCGACCAGCCATTCCTGCACAAAACGCTGAGTAATCATGCCCATAAGCTAGGCATCTGCTGATTTGTTTCAAGAATTGATCACCTGGCAACACGATCTATTAGACGAGCTAATAGTTAACCTGAAATCGCACTACCAATTTGTCATTTTGGGTGAAAATGGCATAACGAATCTGATGAATATCAAACGTAATATCCTGATTGCCACTCCTCTTAAAGGGGATGTTCCCAAGAACTATTTTGTGACCAGCCTGCAACTGGCTGCACAGAAACTGCCCGACATTAAACTAGATTGGATTTTATTGGATGGCCCAGCGGTGCAAATGGCTAGAAATCAACTGGCGGCTTATGCCATTGAGAAGAATTTCCATGAATTGATCTTCTGGGACAAGGATGTGGTCGCTCAAACGGACGGGCAGAACACTACGGTCTCTGCAATCATGCGTCTGATCTCCCATGACGTCGATATGGTGTGCGGAATCTACGGAACCCGCTCAATGGACACGCATTGGCACGTTCAACCGTTGCCTGGAGAGGAACCGGGCCTGGATGGTCTGCAAAAGGTCAAGCGTTGTTGCATTGGCTTCTCCAAGATCAAGACTTCCGTCTTTAAGAAGCTGATTGTCGATAATCCAGACCGCCTTGCCATCATGGCTGATCCCAATCACGAACCCAAGGTTATCCCTGAGCTGTTCCCAATGGGCATCCAAGGCAAAAACACTGCTGAAAGCCGTTTGTCCGAGGTCAAGGCTATCTTAGGTGACCAAACCCTTCAAGATCATGCCAAGCTGGCTAGGATCGACCGCGAGCTAGCTTTAGTCTACGACGAAAAGAACCTCTATGCCGGCGAAGACTATTGGTTCTGCGATCTCGTTCGAGCCAGCGGCTTTGAGGTTTATCTGGATACCAACCTGATGATGAGCCACACCGGATCAGCCAACTTCCCCATCCCAACGGAGGAGCTGGTCAAAGCTTTGAACGAACCTTGGCGCAAAGACGAGATCATTGCCATCAAGAAGAAGTTTTCTGAAGCCAAAAACCCTGCTGCTAAATGAAATTTACAGTTTCAAAACGCTTCTCATTTGAGGCCGCGCACTCGCTGCCTCAGCTCCCAATCGGGCACAAGTGCAGGAATGTCCACGGACATTCTTATGTGGTAGAAATCTACGTCGCCGGCCCGCTCGACTCGCGCGGGTTCGTGGTTGATTACGCCGACCTATCGCGGGCGATGGTCCCGATCCTGAGTCAACTGGATCACCAAAATATCAACGACGTGCTGCCGTGCAGCACCACCGCCGAAAACCTCGGCGCGTGGATTATGTCGCAGCTCGACAAATACTCGAAGCTCAAGCCGCGCGTGTCGCGCGTGGATGTTTATGAAACAGCAAAAACTTGTGTGAGGGTCGAACGATGAAAATGCTCTGCGGACAATCAAACGCCTTGTGGCATTACGCCGCAGGGAAGTGGCCGAACAAGGTCGGGCTTTTGTTTGGCCCATCCTACTACAAAAAAACGCCCGTTCGGCCTTGGATGCCATACGTCCTTGACAACGATGCGTTTACGCTCCGCGATAATTGGGACGAGGCGGCATGGCTTGCAATGTTGCAATGGGCCAAGATGCAAGGTCACAAAGCCGACTGGATTCTTGTCCCTGACGCTGTTGGAAACAAAGACAAGACGCTTGCTCGCTGGAAAAAATACGCGCCTATTGCGGCTGAATGCAAACGTCCACTTGCATTTGCCGTGCAAGACGGAATGACGCCTAGCGACGTGCCAAATAATGCTAGCCTCGTTTTTGTCGGAGGCTCCACGGAGTTTAAGTGGCGCACGGTTGAAACATGGGCCGCTCATTTCCCGCGTGTTCACGTTGGGCGCGTTAACAATATCGACCGTGTGTGGCAGTGCGACGACCTTGGCATTGAGTCAGTCGATGGTACTGGATGGTTTAAGGATCCAACAAGAAAGGACAAACTCCCTGCTTTAGAGTGCTGGTTAGCTGGAGTCAGGAACAACAAACAGATTAAATTAATATAGCCAAAACCCCTGCTCCTAAATGATATACATCACAAAATACCTTGCGCGATTAAGCGATGGTACAAATTGGAAAAAAAAAGAATTCCATGAAACCTTAGAAGCTGCTGTTAAAAAGTTTAAAGCAAATATCTATCATTTGCTTCGTGGAGGAGGTGGGTCGTCTGGTTTAATAGCTTTAAAACAAAATCAAAATAATATCATTCATCTTGGAGAGCTGATTTGGTCTGAATGCGAAAATCAATCTTGGTCAGGTCTTCATAGCTACGGAAGTCTTGATGAACATGATTTAAATTCTCAAACAAAACTGCGTGCATTGCTTCAAAATCTCTTAGATGAAGAACACGAACTTAGAGAAAGACCTTTTCGGGAATCAACTAACCCCTTCTGATCCCGTTTCTTCAACAACTTCCCCTGTTGCCAAGAAACGTTTCCGCCCACCGCCCCTGCCGTCCTACTTCCCTGTAGATGCGGCCTCGCCCCCCGTCAATCTGCTTTCCACTACCCGTCGCTATTCCGTGGTCAAGCAGTCCCCCTGCCTCACCTACATCTACCACGATGACGACGATTCCTTCTAGCCTTCGTATGGGCCAGGACTGGTATCGCCCATCAAGCTCTTTTTTAAAGCCATCTTCTGCTGCTTAATCGTCTCCAGCTTTGCTTCCGCCCCTTCCTCCTCCGCCATTACCACTTCCTCTGCTAGCTGTACGCTACCCCCGCTACCCCCGCCTAAACTAGCATCCCCAATATCCATCTTCCCGTTCAGCTTCGCGATGATCTCTTCCTTCGACATCGCCCCAAAGTTGTTAACCTGGATATTCACGTTGCTCCCGGCCGTCGCGCTGGCGCCTGCCAACGCCCGCTTCTTGTCAATCGTCACTGCCATCGCAAAGGGCAGCGTGTGCATAGGCATATCGTCAATATCCCTAATCATCCGGTCTATCACCAGATCCGTCAACCGATCCAGCTTCCCCATCAACCGCTCGTTAAACTTTTCCACACTCATACCAACAATCCTCTGCATGATTCGTTTGTCATCATTTGTCATATAATCCAGCACCGGGCTTTGCCTCAAGCCAATTCCATTACCTTTCAATGTAGCCGTTGCCACATCCCTGACCAACCGCTTCACCCCATACGTCCTCTTCCTCGTTGTCTCCACCTTCCACCGATTTGGCTTTCTTGCCTTCCTCGGCTCCGCCCCCACCCCACCAGCCACCCCAGCCGCCACCCCACCATTTCCACTCACCTCCTGCTCGCTCATACATTCACTTTCTCCTTCATATCATCCACCCCATTCATCCAGGCTTCCGCCTCCTTCCTCATCTTATCCATAAACCCCTCCCCACCATCAACCTCCCTTTCCTTTGCTTCTTCAACAACCAAAATCTCCTTCTCCTCACCCACTTCCTTTGCTTCCACTTCCCCCTCAATCGCCTTCTCCGCTTCCCTTAAACTCCCTCCAATAAATCCCACAGGCTTTACTGTCATATCTCCAACCCCCGGCTGTTTCTCCAATTCCACCCTCCCCACAATCTCATATTCCGCATCCCGCCCATCCCCACTCACCCACACCCGCTTCACCTTCACCACCTCCCCATTAAACAAGCTGTACCCACTCGCCGCACACTTCGCCCACTCCTCACTCCCTCCCACTATCCTCACCCGCGCATACTCCTTGTTCCGACAGATCCCCCCTATCACCCCTTCCCCAACTTCCACCCACCCACTCCCCATCGCCCCTAAAATTAATTCAACAGGCTTTTTGCTTATAGCTTGACTAAAACCACTTTTCCCCTCCAGCTCCCCCCTAGGGGAGCGAAATTGTAAGCTTCGCTTTGTTTCTTTTAGCGCACTCCCTACTCCGCTCTTACACCCCAAAGAGCCACTACTAGCTTCTACAAGCTTCACGCCTCCATCACTGGCTTCATCCTGCTTTAGTTCAACTGACTGCAAAATTTCTACTCCTACAGCGGATCTATTGTAATTGTCAGTCAGGGCCAGGGCTTCGCCCCCCCCCTCCCCTACGGGGGCCAGCGCGGAGCGCGCGGCGGGGGGCGGCGGGAGTGAAGCAACAGCCGGTGGTATCGATAAAGTTGATACAACCGACGGGGATGAAGCAACGACCGATTGTAGTGCTTGACCGGATACAACCTGAGGTAGTGCTCGACCGGATACGGATGGCGGTAGTGCTTGACCGGATACGGTTGGCGGTATCGGTAACGTTGATACGACGAGAGACAGAGGCAACCGATGTAGACGGCAGAAACGGATTGCATCGCTCTGACGGTTGACCCCGCACAAATAGCTTATCCATGCTTTTTTACCCCTAAGACGCTGACGGGTAGGGCTTTCGCGACGAGGTTGGGGCGGTGGACGGGTTGGCGGAGCGGAGGATGACTGAGGGGTTGAATGCATAAGTGAAACTAATGGCTGGCATCAAAGACCCTACTGACGAGGTAAAGCAATACCGAAAGAGATTGCTGGAAGTTGCGCTTACTCATTAAGTGATGGAAGGTGCTCGCTTTTGGGCACCACCAAAACAGCAAATCAGCGAAAAACCATGAACTTCAGCGAAATCAAACTAGCCTTAAAAACGGGTAAAACCGTGAATTGGAAGTGTTCTAGCTATATCGTCAGCTATAGACCAACTACGGACGAACTATTCGTTATCTGTCGGATCAACAACCATATGGTTGGGGTTGGAAAATGGCACAAGGCCGAAGACTTTTACGTTGGGGGTGCGAAGTGAGCACACCAACTGGCTACGTCATCGCGCGCGGGTATTCTACGGATGGGAAAAACGAACCATGGGTGGCGATTGCGACTCTATCGTCCCGCAATGACAAAACGGGTAACATGATTCAAGTTTGGTTTTTGTTGGAAAACCATCACCCCGTTGAAGTGGTGCAATCTGGTTTGGACGCTAAAACGATCTGCATTGGGTGCCCCTTCGCGTCCGGTAAAGGTTGTTACGTCACGGTTTTCCAAGCACCAAGTCAAGTTTGGCACGCTTTCAAGCGTGGCGCTTATCCTGATTTAAAACCCGAAGATTATGGCGGTATTTTCGGTGGGCGTGCGGTTCGCTTTGGCGCCTATGGCAACCCTTCGTTATTGCCGTATTCGTTAGTGCAGAAAATCGTCAACGTGTGCAAATCACACACCGGCTACTTCCATGACTGGCAATCAACGCGCAAGCGTCGTTACGGCAAATTTTTTATGGCGTCAACGGAAACGGCGGAAAAGTTAGAGCTTGCGCGCAAGCTAGGCTTTCGGGCTTTTCACGTTTCGGAGGTTCAGCCAAGCGGAACGATAGAATGTTTAGCCGATTCAACGAACGGCAGGGTTAAATGCATTGATTGCAAGCTCGCTTGCGATGGAAAAGCAGGCCGAAACGGCGACAGAGACGTGTGGATTAATCCGCACGGCAATGGCCGCTCCAAAGCCATCGCGGCAAGCTCAAATTAATCCCCTTCGCTCCCCTCACTCTCCTCAAACCACCTTTTACCGGGTGGTTTTTTTGTGCCTATTTTTTCACCTGGTCGCGAGGCGAGGCGAGGCGAGGCGTGGCGAGGCGGAGGCGAGGCGAGGCAAGGCGAGGCAAGGCGAGGCAAGGGCGAGGCGGGGCGAGGCAAGGGCGAGGCGGGGCGAGGCGAGGCGAGGCGAGGTTGGGCCGGCCAGCGCGGCGCGGCCCAGCCCAGTTCGCCGGCGGCGGCGCTTGGCCCGCTTGACCGAGCTTGACCCGCTTGACCGCTTGGCTCGACCCAGCAGCTTGACCCGCTTGATCGGTTTCGACCGCTTGACCGAGCTTGACCGAGCTTGACCGAGCCGCTTGACCGAGCTTGACCGCTTGATCGGTTCGACCGCGCGGCTTGACCGAGAGAAATAAATAATAATAGACGCTTGACCTCACTCACCTAGTGTGCATTCTCCTCGTATCAGCTCCCATTTCGGGCGCTAAAACTCAGCTAAAATCAGCATATGAAAACGTTATCAGACATCATCATCGACAGCAAATGCCGCAAGGGCGGCGCGGACGGCATCACTGAACACGGAGCGTATTGGCTCTGCCCGCAGAGCAAAATTGCGGGCAATCGGGGGGTCAAAACGTTAATCCGCTCTTGGGGCGACAACGGTATCGGCCAAGCCTGCGCTGACCTGCGGAATTATATGGAATTGAGACATTACCGCGGCGGAAAAGTGTCCGCGGTGGTAGTGGCACTGAGCTGGCACCAGAATTCTGGCGACTCGCAAACCGAGATGGAAATTGACTCGGTGCTGACCACCACCAGCGTGGAGGAGCTGCAATCCGCGCTTCTTTCGCTTGAGGACGAAAACTACGGGCCGGTTTATGGAAAAAATTTCAGCGAAAAATTGGCGGCGTTGGCCGAGCTGATCGGCCTCCCCGCCTGCGCTCCATCTCCCGACGACGTGACGACGGAGGTGGTCGCGTGAGCACCGCAGGACAGGGTGACCGCGTTTTTGTGACAGAGCTACAAACGGAGGCGGTCGTCCGCAAAATTTACGAGGACGGCGACTTGGGCCTAGTTTTTGCCGATGGCGACGAAGGGATTTACTCTCAGCACGAAATCACGCTTGCGATAAGCTCGTAATCGCCGGCAGCACCAGCCCACTCCCTCACCGGAGTGGGTTTTTTTATGCCCATTTCCCAGCATCAACTGGCCGAGGCAGGGCGATGGGCAGGATCGGGGCGAGGATGGGGCGAGAATGGGCAGCGCGGGCCACAGGCGGGGCCAACCGGGGCGACGCTTGACCCAGCCGCACCGCTTGACCGCTTGACCGCTTGATCCGCTCGACCGGCCCACCGCTTGACCGCTTGATCGCAATCTCCCTCCACGAAGCTATGTTTTTTAATAGCTTCGCAGAGGAAGATAACGTCTTAAATAAATTAACACGTTATCAGGCTTGACCTATCTCATCAACTGAGCATTCTCACTCGTATCGACCCGCTTTTGGGCCGTAATAAACCAGCTAAAAACAGCAACTATGATTACTCAATTACAACCGCAAGTCAGTGGCCCTGACTTCTTGGTGTTCGATTTAAACGCCCAGCCAATTCGTCTTGGTGATAAATTGGCTTGGGTCGAAACCTCTGGCCGCTACGGGGAAACGATCAAAGGTTCTGGGAAAGTCATTGCCGAGAAATTGGTTTACGGGTCAATTGTCACGGATGGCGGCATGGTCTCGACGTACTGGGAATGGCAACCTACAGACGGCCCAGAGGGGCTGTATTGTCGGCATGAAAACCGTTCATTTGATCACGCCCACAAGACTGGCGCAGTGATCGTTGGAGGTGCGAAGTGAACGCTTATTGCATCGACCGACGCTATCGGATCTTGATCCGAAACTTGATCCTTAAATCTCAGCCAGAGGGCCATCCGGTCGAGCTGCCGCTTGACTCGATGGATTTCTCGCAGCCGACATACGAAGACGTGATCACCGAGATCCGTGGGCAGGTGGACGCTAACACCGTGCGAGTCGTCGACCGGCTTGATTGGGATGGCCGAGGAACCGTGACGGTCACCGGATTCGGCTTGGGCGAGGATGGCGAGAAATTCTGCGTCGTAATTCGCTGCTACTAATAACATGACATGGATACTACCAAAACAACTCATATCGGCCTATGCTCAGGCTACGGAGGCATCGACCTCGGACTCCGTCGAGCGATCCCTGATTTGCGAACAGTTGCTTATGCGGAGATCGAAGCGTTCGCCGTCGAAAACCTACTTGCGCGAATGGAGGGCGGGCAACTTGACCCGGCTCCGATCTGGCCTGATCTCAAGTCCTTCCCTTGGGCAGAGTTTCGTGACCGAGTGGACATCCTCTCTGGCGGTTACCCTTGCCAGCCGTTCTCAGCCGCCGGCAAACGACTTGGCACAGACGACCCAAGACACCTCTGGCCCTACATCGCAGATGGCATTCGCATTCTTCGACCCAAGTTCTGTTTCTTTGAAAACGTCGAAGGCCACATTACCCTCGGACTCCGAGAAGTCGTTGGCGAACTGGAATCTATGGGTTACAAAGTGTCGTGGGGAATATTCAGCGCGAGTGAAGTCGGTGCGCCACACCAGCGCAAGCGAGTGTTCATCATGGCCTACGATAAGAGCGAGCGAGTACAAAGGCTGTGGCCCGCTTGGCAGCAAGAGTCATCAACACATGAACAATCGCAGCTACTTGTGCGCTGTTGCTCAAGAGCGCACTGGTCAGACGGGACGGCTCAACCCATATTATTGCGAATGGATGATGGGGGTAACGACTGGGTGGACAGACTGCGCCTTCTCGGCAACGGAGTCGTCCCCGCCACTGCAACCCTAGCCTTCCGCACCCTTCTTCAAGAAATCATTTCCGCTTAAAATAAATCATCAAATCATCAACTCATGCCTTCACCAATCACTTTTCAAATGCTTATCCGCCGTAAGCGCCGCGCTCTCGGTCTAACCCAGGCCCAGCTTGCAGCTATGCTCGACATCAGTCACCGCACCCTTGATTCTTGGGAACGGTCAGAGAAAAACCACCAGCCCCACATCCTCACTCAGGAGGCGGTCTGGGCGCGGATAGCTGCATTTGACGCCCCGCCCGTCCCGCTTGATCCGCTTGACCCCGCCCTGTCGGCTTCCGCACAAGGAGGTGGCCTGTGAATAGGAAGCAATGGCTCACAGCGTGGCGCACTTATCGCGAGAGCGGCTGGCTCCGCTCCGTGTCTCTCGACGGCAAGGATACCGCCCGCCTCTGCTCAGAGGTCAACATCCAACGCCACAACTATCCGTACCCCTACGCCAGCCTCCGTGACCGTCTTCAGTACTACAGACTCATGCACCGCTTGACCCCGCTCTCTCAGAACAGAATTTAACCCAGTAATTCCATCCATGAAAACCAAACAGATATGCACCCGATGCGGCGGAAGCGGCAACTACTCCTTCAACATGATGGACGGCACCCGATGCTATGGCTGCTCTGGCAGCGGCTTCCAGATGATAAACCTTGCTGCGGTCGCCAAGAAACAAGCCTCGGAAGCGATTAAGGCTGCGTGCAACGAAGACCGCCGCCAAGCCCACATCGCGAAAGCCAAGCGCGTGCAGGAAGAACTGAACAGGGCTTTCGGATTCGACCTTACCACTGAGCTAGGCTGGCACAAACTGAACAAGGCCGTTTTCACGACGACCGGAAAAGACCTCGCCGCACATTACGCGGCGGCCGCATGAGCGCCGGCGGCAAACGCAAAGGCGCAGCCCTTCCTCTGTCTTTCTCCTAACAGCTGAACTTCTCCCCGCGGTAGGTAATCATTCCTCTGCTGTGTCCTGCCACCCACCACCTGTCAACGCCTAAGCTCAGGTTGGTAAAGCTGACTTGGTTAATCGCGTTTTGGTTCGGGTAACCGTTGGTTGCATAGCTCACCCTTGCGAGGGATGAGCTACTGGCTAACGCGCCTTGGACGGGGTGTCTGGCTCGCATTGAGGAGCCTGCTCGGTAGTGCCATCGCACACAGGACATCCTCGGCTCACTAGGTTTTACCTTCACTACTTATGCGGACGGGTGATCGATCCGCTGCCGATTCTAATTGTGGCAGGACTCCCTGTTAGGGTGGTCGCTCACAGCTCTTTTAGTGGGTAAAAAAGAAAAAGCCCGCGTGGTAGAAGGCACGTCGGGCAACTGACTCCTAAAATGTTATGCTCGTCGCGGCTTCTACCCCGTTTGACGAGGGAGAACCTGAGCGAAGCACAACCCTCCGCAACTTATTTTTAAGAAACCTTGCGAAATAGTTTGACCTATCTTCAACGAGTGACCTATCTCCTCTCATGCCCACTTTGGGCATAGTCAGCAACCTCCAGCAAATCCAGCTATGATTATCAATCCGCCAGAACCAGCTCTGACACCAGAGCAGATAGAATCCGATCTCCAGGCCGAACAGGCTTGGTACGAAGCCCGTCGCCTTTCCGAGGGTGACGTTGACGCCTTGGCCGAGCAAGAAGCGGAAGGCCGCAACTACCGCCGGGGCATCAAGGGAGGCCGCCATGATTAAAAAAGCCTACCGAAAGAACAAAGGCGTCCTGGCCGCCTTGTACGCGGCCCAAGCGTGGAAAGGAGCAGCGGTCATTGCTAGCTGTTACGATATCAGCAACAAGCAGGATCTGCTTAAGTTTTACAGATCCTCCATGCGTAACTGGGCAAAGTACGCCATCAAACGTCAAAGCATCACCCGTCATGATTAAAGCCTCCTACTGGATACATCCCAGCGTCATAGCGGGCTTACACGCTGCTGAAGCTTGGCGGCAAGCGGCCAACCTTTCTAGGCATTACGAAATCAAAAACGGCAAGAGACTGATCGATTTCTACAGACAATCGATGAGGAGCTGGGCTTTGCACTCTATGAGTTTGCATAAAATCTTATCCACAGGAACAAAATGAAACTATACCAAATCCCAGCAGAGATATCAGAGATCTTCCAGTACATCGACTCAGTCCTAGCAGACGAGAGTCTGCCTGAAAACGAGAAGAGTGGCAAACTCGCCACCCTCAAAGACCAACTCAACCTTGTCCAGATGGAGCGCCGGCAGAAATGCCTGTGGCTCAGTCGTCAATTTCTCAACCTCCAGGCCGAGCGTCTGGCGGTCAACGAACAACGGCAGAAGTTCAGCGAGCGGGTGGCCCGTCTGGACAAACAGACCGAGTCCATCAAGAACTTCCTTGGCGTCATCCTAGACGCTGGCGAGAAGATGGCTGATGAGGTCACCCAGATTAGCTGGCGCAAGTCCGAGGGAGTGATTCTACGGTGCGATCCTGAGTCCCTTCCAGCCCGTTTTACCCGCATCAAAGTCGAAGCCAGCCTTACCTCCCTCAAGGAGGCGTTAAAGGCTGGAGATCGCGAAGCGGCCCAGGTCGCCGTACTCGAACAGCGTCAAACCATTGCCATCAAATAATTCAGTCCAAACCAAAATAAACATATGCCCATCCTCATTCCAACAACTGGCGGTAAAAGCGAGCCTATCCCATCTGGGACACACCAAGCAACCTGCTACGGCGTAGTCGCCGTTGGCACTCTTCCCAACGAGCTTTACGCTCCCAAGCCCAAGGTCATCATCTTCTTCGAGCTGCCGCATGAGCGGGCAGATTTCGGAGAGGCTAAAAACGTCCCCCGCACCATATCGAAGAGATACACGCTCTCTTTCCACAAGAAGAGCGGCCTCCGGGCTGACATCCAGTCTTGGAAGGGGAAACAGATGTCAGATGACGAGCTGACCAAGTTCGACTTGGTTCAGCTTATCGGCAGTAACTGCCTCATCAACATCCAGCACGTCATCAAAGGCGACAAGACCTACGGGAACATTGCGGCCATAAGTCCGTTGGCCAAGGGCATGGCTAAGGAAGCTATGATTAGCCCAAAGTTGTACTTTAATTTGGTCGAGGCAATTGACGTAGCTCGCAAAACGAGGGAGCTGGTCGATTTTGGGATTATGCCTGATTGGCTGGCAAACACGATCAAAAAGGCCAAGGAGTACACCGAGTTTGTGGGCGGCACAGGCGCCAAGCCTGAGCCTACTGATGACCAGAAAGCAAATGTCGCCAGCGTTGATATCGATTCCGATTCAGTCCCGTTCTGATCCCGTTAGTTAACCTGTCCTGCCGAGAGACTCTAAACCTCGGCTCAATTTTATGGGCTATATATCCGACACGATGGGCGCGTGTTCTGCGCTCCTAGAAAAGTACAAGCATTGGGCCGGCGAAGCCCCGCTCAACAAATCCAAAGTCAAGAAAGCGGCTGATCGGCTCCCGATCAACAACACGGAGAAGGACGCGATCCTCACTCTCTACACCCAAGGCAAGTCCAGGCACGCTATCGCCAAGGCCACTGGGCGCACCAATTACGAGATAGACAAGGTCGTCGTCGCAGTCGTCCCCCAGACCATGCTTCGCAAGAAAGTAATCTTCCCGGAGGATTACACCGCAACGGTAGTTTCCATGCGCCAACGGGGGATGACCTATCGTCAGATCGGCGATCAACTGCAAATATCAACCGCCTCGGCCTTCCGCTTGGGCAACGACGCATGAGCGCATTATTCTGCATAACGATAACAGCCTTGGCATTCTGCGTAGGCTACATGATGGGCTACCTATCGAGAGATCTAAAATGAACACAAAAATGAACACGAAATTGAACACACCGACACCAGGAACGGATGCCGATGTATTTTATCCAGATGATTCAAAAGAAAAGGCCGTGGATTCTTTTTTCGCGCAGCAACTGGAGCGCGAACTCGC
>Ga0114966_10003014_pt1 | contig 14932 bp, 8 predicted proteins | sample M_130207_XF_Meta_FD_87029 | JGI IMG/M metagenome (GOLD analysis project Ga0114966, IMG submission 87029) | Freshwater microbial communities from Lake Montjoie, Canada to study carbon cycling - M_130207_XF_MetaG | ecosystem: Environmental > Aquatic > Freshwater > Lake | place: Lake Montjoie... | reverse complement strand
TTGTGGGTGAAGAACAACCTTAGCACCGATGAGTTCGTGCTCTTCGATGAGAGTCAACGCAAGGTTGATGTTCTCTGGTTGAAGAGTACCGGAAACACTGATGGATTGGTCGGTTGGAACACCGGCGTTGAGGACCTTGAAGACTTCTGTATCTTCTTGTCTTTGGAGGGAGTCCTTAGCACGGACTTGAGCTCTATCGACAATGTAGAATCTTCTTTGGCGAATCTCATTGAGTCTGATTTGTGGGTGTGCAGCCAACTCGATGGTTGGGACGAGAAGCTCTTCTGCTTCAACTTCAGCGGAAGGAACACCACCACGCTTAGGGATGACGTAGGACTTGACAGCTACATCTCTCTCGTAACGAGCAAGAGCGCCTTGTGGAAGTTCGTCAACCATGAACAACTTACGACCAATTGCTTGGTACATAAGGGAGGTCTTGATTGGCTCGACCATCGCTTGTGCAAGAGCTGTGCGACCTTCTGCGGTCTCAAGAGCCATTGCAATAACGGTCTCTCTTTGCTCGTTGGAATTTCTTTTAATCATTGACATTTTAATATTTTCTCCTTAAATCAATTCCCTATTACTTGCCCAAGATTTGGGTGAAGTAAAGAAGGCCAGCTGCAGAGTCAAATGAATCAACTCTACCAACTACAATACCGTCTGTTCCGTATGCAGCTGCGTCAAGCTTAACAAGCTTACCAGCATTTGCGGAAGCACCAGGAACGAGAAGATCGCCAGGTGCAAATGTGGAGTAGGAACCACCGTCAGCGGAAACAGTAGTTGTAAGATCTTCGACGTATTGGTCGGTGACAAATTGTCCACCTGGGGTGTTGTAAACGCCAACGCCTCTGCGTGGACCTTCAAAGCCAGATGATTGAGCTGAAAGGTTGGTAACGCCATTGACGTTCTCAGCCTGGAAGTCTCCAATTGCTCTTTTAGCACCGACATAGAAGCCGTTGTTGTTTGATTGGAAAACACCGGAACCATCGATGTAGTTGGATCCAACTGGATCTGCAAGAATCATGGTATTACCAGTTCTAGCTGTATCATCAGATGAAAAGCCTACAAACTTACCTGTTTGCTCGACAAGTGTGTCGAAAGCTGCAACACTTCTGTCAGCCTTAAGAACAAGTCCATCAGAACCAATCATTAAGCAGGTACCTGCTTGCCATGATGCAGATGCAGCAGTGTTGTAGTTTGCAACGATAACTGAATTTAATGCACGAATTGCCATTGTTTTATTCTCCTAAAATTAATGTGAGGAACTTAATCCTCGTTGATTTTTGGCATTGTCCAAGTACCCTTAAGAGCACTTTGGATGTCGAGAGCTGCACTGTTGGATGAACCAGAAAGTGCAGGGGAAGTAGAAATACTCATCGCTGAAGCAGTTCTTGTGTTGAGTTTTTGTGCAGCTGCGGCAACTACACGTTCTGCAGATGCTTGTGCAGATCTGAGAAGAAGTTGAGTATTCTTGATCATTACATCAGCTCTCAATCCATCTTCAAGAAGTTGATCGGCATAAGAATCGCATTCGTCAGAGTTGATAATTCCAGCCAAAGCTAACTTAGTTGCACATGAATATGCAGCCTTGATGCGAGCGTTGGAAACATTAGCTTTAATAGCTTCAAGGGCTGATTGTTCAAGTTGTTCGCCTTTGTTTTTTTGCTCTTCTTCTATAGCATCATTAAGTGCAGTCTGCGCCTTAACTTCATTACCGTCTTCTTCAGCAGATGCTTTCTTGCAATGTGGGCAATCAGCATCTTTTGACACGCAATTTTCGCAAACATTCATAGCAGTCTTGCAATTGTCGCATTTTACAGCATGTACTTTCATTCCCATTGCAGCTACTTTAGCAGCATTCCTACCACAGCAATCACACTTCTTAGAAGCTACTGTAGTCTTGCGAGCTGGTAAATCATTGTCTGTTGGAACTTGGAAATTATCTAAATTTGCTTCATTGTTGGATGGAATATCACCCAAAACTGGAAGATCTAACTCATAATCATATGAACCGTCTTCAGAACCCTCGAATCTTGAAGCTTCAATGGAATCACCCAATTGAAGATAGTTAGGATTCTTGGTAGGAACCTTACCCTTAGGGAATGTAACATCTTGTTCGTCGATAGCTTCTTGACCATCTAATTTAGAATGGCCATTAAACTTCATTGTTGGATAGTTCATTTCACCGTGGTATTGGTTCTTATCACTGTGTTGGAAACCTGCTGACGCTGGAGAAGAAACTTCACCCTCCTCTGATGCGAACTTGTTAAGAATATTTTGTCTTTCAGTTCTGCGAAGGATTTGTTCTCTTTCCGCACGACGAGCAGCTAAAGCTTGTCTTGTCATTGTTTTTTCTCTCCTACTAGATTTATGCATTTGGTGCGCTTCGGAATCATCTTCCATTTCTTCATCTTCTGACTCGTCATCATTAAAATGTGTGACTTCATCATCTGAATCATGTCCGCCTAATACCCTGTCAAGCGCCTCTTGCACTGCCTTTTGTGCGGCGTCAACCATTTCAGCGGGGACTTCTATTTCAAAAGTTGCGATATCGTCATCTTCTACTTCGCTATCTTCGTCATCCATTTCGTCCATGTCATCCATGTCATCCATGTCATTGTTTAAATCTTCAGTGTCATCTTCTGACATTTCTTCATTTTCGTCGTTGTGTGTTTCTTTTGCGAAGTCTGCAGTTTCATGGCCGTCTTCAAGATTTAAAAATTTACTTGCTATATCTTCGGTAAAACCGGCTTCTCTTGCAAGACCTGGAAGATACTTAGCTCTGATAGCTTTAGCAACCTCAACCGCTTCATCAGTGTTTAATGAAGCTGTGCGTTGCATGTCTGCTACACAGGAATTGAAATCTTCACTGTCTGTCATTTGAAGTTCAGCTAAACGAAGAGCTGCAAACTTATCTTGAGATAAAGCTGTCTTCATATTGTTTTTCATTTGTCTGCTGCTTCCCTCATTTTTAACTTACGATCAATGTCTTGATTGTATTTGTTAAAGTTTTTCTGAATATATGCTTAATTATCCTGCATTAATATTCATTACTTTTACACAATAAATAGGGAGGAAACAACTTCCCCCCTATTTATTTAAGAAATTAGTCGATCCAGGTAATGGTAACGTCTAATTTTGATGGATTCTTGTGGTTTTGTGCCACTGTGGTCTTAGCAATGTTTCCACAATCATAGCAGAATGTTGTATCCTTAACTTTGCTTGCTTCTCTGTTGCCACACTTTGGACAAACCATACCAACTGGTAATCTTAACTCAGCTGTTCTATCAAAACTTGGCATTGCAGTTTTGAGGTAAACATCAGAATCAACAGTTGCTGCTAATCTAAACAAACCTCTTGTTTCAGCCATAGCTGGCATACCAGCTGGCGCTGGTGCACCTGGTGCAGGAGCACCCATTGGTCCGCCTACTGGAGCTCCAGCTGGTGGCATTGGAGGCATAGCTCCAGCTGCTACAGGAGCAGCACCCATGTCTTCTTCCGCAGATGGTTTAGCACTATCTTCATTACCGTTTGAAATAAGTTCAATTGATTGAAGAATTTTGTAAGCAGCATTACAGGATTGGCAGTCTGCATTTGAATCAGAAATATTAACATCATCTGAGCCACAAACAGGACATACAGAACCCCAAGGCTTCTTTTCACCCGGCTCGGATACAGCGTCAAGATCTTCACCACCCATTGCATCTCCAGCAGGAGCTGCCATAGGGTCGGTTGTCATTGCGCTCAATCCTGGACCTGCAAATGCGTTACCATCAGCACCCATTTCACCACCCATTGCTTGACCACCGCCCATACCACCACCTGGAGCACCACCTGGAGCACCCATTTGAGCATATCTATTTAAAATATTATTTCTTCTCTCAACCTTAGCCATTCTAGCTGCATCTGACATAATGACAGGTGCTTCCATTGGGCCTTCCTCTTCCATTCCGCCACTCATCTCTGCTTCAGCAGCAAATGATTTAGATGATCTAGAAGAGACAGATGCAGTAATATCACCAAAAGCGGAAACATTAAGGTCTGTAAATGAGAATGTGTTTGGGTCCACTTGAAAACCGTGCCCTTGGAGAACTTCCATGGCCTTTTGTCTGAATGCATCTTCAAAACCTTCATCAGATGGCTTAACTCCACCAAGGTCTTCTTCTCTGCAGACAAATCTAATTGTGTCAGACTTTTCTTGAGTTACGGTCATGCCAGCTGTTCTTTCAGATTTTTGCTTTGTTTCAACTGCTTTAACAACCAATCTTTCAGCTAAGTCAGCATCTGAACAAAGCTTCTTAGCAGCAGTTACAATAGACTTTGTTGTAAGATTAAAGTTTGTTGCATAGTCAGCTAACCAACCAACAACATTTGATGAAATATTAGTCTTGGACGCAACTCTCTCACCCCAGAATTCTCTTCTAGCTCTTGATTTAAGTCTTGCTTTGGTAGCACTAGCCGTTCTTGCTTTGTTAACTGCAGCAACAAGCATCTTTTCATCCATTCCGTCAACTTCGTCAACAACTTCATCAGGTGTTACACCACTTTCTTCAGCTGACATTGCCATAGCAGAAACAGCTGACTTGAGGTCTTCTTTAGAAATTAGATTTTCGTCACCATCAACGGCTGATTGAAGAGCAGCCTTGAGCTCTTCTGATTTTGAAGGAGCGCCCATAGCTTCATCTGGTGAGCCCATAGCTCCAGCCATAAGAAGTTCGGCCATTCTTGTAACGCCTTCTTTTGTCATCTCGCCTTCTTCAACAGCAACTTTAAGTGCTTCTGCTAAATCTGCAGAAGAAACAGTTGAAGAAACTTCAGCACCAAGTTGTTCTAAAACAGCAGAAATTGGGCTAGACGGTGCAACATCTTTCTTAAAGAAGTCAGCTCTTGCAGCATCATCTTCACGAACATCAGCGCCTGCAGCAGAAGTTGCAAGCATTTCTGGAAGTTGGGCAATTTTGACAAGCTTTGCAGATGCTTCAATAATTTCTTCTGGTGTTGAATAAGAAGCAACAACAGCTCTTCCTAAAGCTTTAAATGTGGATGACATAACTTCATGTGCTGTAGCGTTGCCTTCAACTCTACACTTTTGAAGTCTCTCATTAAGGCCTTCCTCAGAAACACCCTTGTGAGCTTGTTCAATTAACTTTGACAATGCTTGCTTGATTTCAGTATCGTTGACTTTATGTCCATAAAGACCAGCGCCAGCCAAAGCAGACTCACCAGCTTCTGCATCATCAGATCTTGAGCTATAGAAGTTTCCATCAAGCTCTTCTTCTCTTACAGTCATTCCATCATTGGTTTTATGTTGTGATGCTAAACCTTCACCTAATGACTTGTAGCCAACACCCTTACGGTCAGACTCAAGCTCTTCTTCCTTAACAGTCTTGTCCATGCTTGGTGATTTAAGAGCAGTCTTGACAAAGCCAGAAAGGTCCTTTAAAAGGTCTGCTGCAACTCTAGCACCTTGGCCAGATTCCATTGCAACAAGTTGGTTCTCATTTAAGAGTGGTTCCCAGCTAACTTTTTTGCCATCTCTAAAACCAGCAATAGTTCCATCTGTAGAAAGAACTACACGATTTCCAGCCCCATCTTCAACCTTAAAATCGATTGTCACGGCGGCTGCTAATTTTTTGCGCTGTTCTTGCGCTATTTTAGCAAAATGATCCATTTGATTATTTCCCTCCGCCCTTAACGAATGGGGCGTATTATTTCTAATATTTTTATTTCGTTCATTAGCTAATCTAATAACGTCCTGAGTAACAGAAGCAGTAGCTGATTTATCACCTAAAGCTTCTTTAAAATTCACTAAACTTTTTGAAAACTTTTCAAAATTTGATTCTTTTCTTGAGTTAGTGCTTGCATAAACTTCTCTTCTACCATCATGAGAAGCCCAAACTAAATGATGTGATTTTGAAGAAGCTAAAGCAACTCCACTTCCCACAGCATTATCAAACATAGAAGGCTCAACCATTTTTCCTACATTTCCAGCAGGCATATAATTTGCTTGTTGGACATTGGCTGCAGGCTGTGGAGCTTGTTGCTGTTGTAGTTGTTGCTGGTTTAAAGCCTGTGGTGCTTGACCTGAACCAACATCAATACCATCATCAATCATGTCTTGCATGGTTGATTGAAGGTCTGCCATTGACTTTGTGATTTTTCCTACGTGAGCTAAATCAACATTGTCTTTTCTAGCAAACATATTCATCACAGCAACTTCTAAGAAATTGAGTGAAAGATTGATCATATCCAAGATATTCAAGCCTGTTCTTGGATCGATACCTAAAGCACCTAAAACAGCATTAACAGTTGAATTTTGACCAGCACCTTCACCAGCCATCAAAGCACCACCAACAAGTGTTCCTGCTGACTGTGCTAACCTTAATGCTGTTTTAGTTGTGTCTTCTGCTACTCTTAAGCAATTTTCGTATTCATTTCTTAAATCAATTGGAGCGCCTTGTTGAGCAATAACAATATTAGAAAGAATCTCACTTGCTTTCTTCTCAACTTCTCCTGCAGCACTTAAAACTTCATCAACGTCATAAATTTCTTGAATTTCGCAGGTGTCAAAAGCTCCATCGCCAACACAAGAAAGCTCAATAAATTTTAAATCAAAGTTATATTCAAAAACTTGCTTATTATTATCTGGGTCTTTCTTGCCTTTCCATTTTTTAAGACAGGAGCAATAATCTTTTTCTGTGTATGCTTTGTTGCCGCATTTTGAACAAGTGCCGTAGGCCACAGAACAGTTGTGAACTCCTATATTATGAATTGAGTATGTATGAGATTCTGTTTCAAAATTATATACAGGTCCGTTAAAACTTTTTATATCATTAGCATTTATTTTTCTGACGATATAGTTTCCATTATCATTTTTTCTTTGAACTTTTCCACAGGTAATATCAAAATTGCATTCACTTGCAATTTTAGAAGCATACGTTGAAGGCACTTCTATATCAAAACTCATATGCCTTCCATCAAATCCTTTAGAATTTGAATGAATTTTAATTGCGTCTTTAAATAAAAGTGTCTTATTTTCAAACCTAGCATATATTTTATGATATATTCCAAGTCTAGTTAAAATATAAGTAACATCTTTAGCAAACTCTAATGAACAAGTAGTTGCGCTAATTCCTTGTGTTTTTTGAGTTTTATGAGTTATGCAACCATCGCCTTTAATCCAGGAGCATACAAAAGATTTTTGTATGTTTAAAGGTGCATATCTAAGCTCTTTTGAAATTGATTTTCCATAAGAGTATTGTCCTACGTGATACTTGAACCAGTTTGCAATTGATTCGTCATAAAGTCTTACAACAATAGTTGATTTTGGCTCACGCTTATAAACTCTTGCTTCTTTGTTAAAACAAGACTTTAATAAATTAATACATTCTTGAACTAGGGTAAATTCTTCATCTAGGGAAAAAGTGAATTCTATTTCTTTTACTTCCCCCTTGTATTTTAGATAATTTCCCTCTGCAGCAAACAATCCTAAAAGTTTTGCTTGATCATTTGTAAGGTCAGAATCTATAACTTGTCCACCTGTTTTCATTGCAACTAAATCACCAGGTTTTAAGTCCTTAGCTTCAATAAATTTAGGTTCTACAAAATTATAAATTCGTGGTTTTTTATTTCCACAAGTAATTCTTTTTTCTCTTTTATCCCAATCTTCTTTAGAAATTGCAAGAATAGGATGCTCTTCTGTACACTCAAATCCATACCCACCTTCAACTTGTATGTCATGTATGTGAGTTTTTGTGTAGTTAATTTGCTTATTAACAATTTTTGTTAAATTACCTTCAGCATCTAAAAGTTCATCTTTTGAATCAACCAGTTCAATATTTTTAAAACCATTTATAGTGAGAACTTGTGTTCCTGCAGTAAAGCAGCCCATTGATACATCATGAATAACGCCAGTTCTAATATTTCTCGCAATATCAGGATAAGCTTCTTCGTCTACAAAGAAAGTACAATAGACGCAGTTTTCTTTTTCGTCCCATTCAGCATAAACAACCATGCCTTTTGCTTGTTCAATATCGTCGTTCTTATGGTTGGTATAAATTGGAACGCCTTCAAAAGTTTTATATGCTGGGATTTTTTCGCCTTTGATATCTGCTTCTTTTAATAGCTCTTCTTTTGAAAAATAGTCGCCATTGTGATTAACAGTATCAGCATCAATAGCTCTTGCACGAACCCATAGAAGTTTGGCATCTTTACGTGCCTTCATTTCTTTGACAATATCGAAATCTTTGTATTTTTCAAGTACATCTGATGGGTCTGCATAAAGAGACTGTAATCCTATTTTTGCTGCTTCTCTCATTTGTTTGGAAGCAGTTTTAAGCATATGTTCTCTTGCAGTATTTCTGTCTTTAGTGGTTAAAAAACTATTAATTGTAATAGGACCACCTTTGGCAACTCTAAACATAAGTAAAAATCTCTCCTGCAATCATTTTTATGCTGAAATAATTAGACATTATTATTGGTTTTTGTTCTGAATAAGTGCTTAAAAATCCTGTTTAAAAGAAAAAACCTATCTTGTCGATAGGTTTTTTGTACAGAAGATTAGAGAGTTTAAATCTTTTCTTCTGCTGGGTCTACATTTTTAGAAACACCAGTTTTCTTTCTAATTGCTTGCATTATTACGTTCAATACATCTTGTGGATGATCATTCAATTCTTTGTCTGTAAATCGAACAATAATCCAACCATTAGAAGCAAGTTCAATATCTCTTCTTTTATCCTTGGCAATCTTTTCAGGATTGTTATGCCAGATTTCACCATCAGCTTCAATACCCACTTTGATTCCAGGAATTGCTGCATCAAGTTGGTAGTCCATTGAAGGTCCAGCTGCATATTGAGCATATAGTGGATAAGGCATATTTAAAGAAAGCAACAAACTATATAATTTCTTTTCAATAGAAGTAAACATTTGAGGCGCTGGCTTTTCAAATTTCTTCTTTGCAAACACTTCTCTGGTCTCTGGTGCTGACTGAATATTATGTATTTCTTGTTGGGCATAATAGTTGATTGGAGAGCAGTTATCTCCACCAAATGCCTGTGGAATAATAATGCCACCAAAACCATCGTATTCTTCAGGTAATGAGCCTAAATAAGCACGACCAGAAACAGGAGTTAAGCTTCTGATAAAACCTTCATGTGCCGCTGACTTGAATCTTCTTCCAGCTAATCTCATGTTCATAAGTCTAGATGAAGAATTTAATCTTTCAGTGTAAATGTCATTGATGATAGTTGAGGCCAATCTATAGTTTTCAGTTGGACTAGAAGCCATAGGCATTCCGCCCATACCGCCCATACCACCTGGAGGAGGAGGTGTTAATCCCATACCCGGAGAGCCCATGCCCATATCTCCACCAGCAGCACCAAAACCCTGACCAGTTACATCACCTGATTGAAAACCTGTATTTAAGTCAGTATTTCCAAGGGCAGGATTTTGAACAAAGTTAGCTCCTTGCTCAAATCTTAATCTCTCAACTTCTTGGTCAGGGTCTAGGCCAAAAGCTTCAATAAGAGTCATATTAGAAATAACCCCATTAGTATTGGCTGTAACCATCATCTGAAGCTTACCGGTGTCATCTCTTAATTGTAGGTCATCAAATTTAATAGTAGGGTAGATAATTTCTTCTTGCCCTCTTTCGCCTTCAATAGTAAATCCGTTCCATTCAGCAACTGGTTTAAAAAGGCATTCTTCAACCCATCTTGCAACTTCTCTTCTGAAAGTCTCTAATCTTTGAGCCATTGCAAGAAGACCAACTTGAGCATTACCATAAGTTGGGCCTTCACCATTAAGAAGAGCCTTATTAAGCATTACACCATCTAAGATTTCTTGATCAATAAGTTCATATTCATTAGTTAACTGAAGTACTTTTCCAGAAGCTCCAACGTAATCAAAGTCAAAAGCATGGTGAGTGACAAGAGTAAGGTTAGGGTCGTTAGCAATTGCAGCCAACTCATCCTGAACAGAATCAAGGTCTTCTTGTGATGCTGGTCTTTGGTCATTTCCTACTTTGACGACTTTAACAGGGAGAATATGTCTTTCTGCAACAATCCATTGAGACTGCCTTAACTTATCTTTGTATGCCAATGTAGGAAACAATGGACGAATCATAGGAGTTCCATAGTCTTCCCATGGATTTGAACCGTGCTTAAAGTGATGGATTGAAATCGGATTAAGCTTAATTGGTTCTCCTCTAAGAATAAGTTTCTTTACACTTTCGGGAATAGCATCATAAAGTTCTTTTGGTTGTCTTTCGTTAACAATCTTCATTTCTTCTGGAGATGGGCGATAGACATACATACCCGGCTGATCAATAAGACCTGGTGATTTTAAAACAGCATCTGGATTTAATATAGAAATAGATCTCCAAGAAGCTCCATCATGCTTACAATCTTCGTTCTTATCTTCATCCCAGTTAGATCCATGGCAATGTTCACAATCAATAGATAAAAGAACAAAAGAGTCTCCAAGTAAGTGATAAACCTTGGAAATTTCTGGCAACCATTTTTGAAAGTTAAGTCTTTGAACTAGCTTTTCAAAATAGTCTTTAACATAGGAGGATGAACATTCTAACTTCCATCCAGAGAAAGGATAGTTGGTATAGAAGTTAATTGCAGCGGAGATTTTTGGTTCATTATTTCTCCACCAGTTAGCCCACAAATAAACTTCCCGACGAGCATTTGGAATCTGGAAAGAAGAAGGAGTAAGGAATGGTGAATAAAAGTTAGGTGCAGTGGTTTGTGTATTATTACCACCAGCTTGTGCAGTTTTTTGATTTACTGAAGGCCCTAAACCTGAAGTAATTCTAGAGGTTGCATATTGTCTATCAAAATCTGCTGAACCTATTACTCTCTCTCCAGTTACATTGTGTGCTGCTGTTTTAAGTACTTTGGCTAATGAAGGCGAATCTTTGGAACTCATGATTTAATTTATACCCACATTTTAAATTAATGTTTGAGTTGAAGGTAAATCTCCCATGAATAAAGCCGCTCCCTTGCCAGAAGCAAATGCAGCTGGTTGTCCAATACCTGTTTGTATTGCCTTTCCTGTTTGAGCTGCTTGGGTTTGCATATTTATAGGGTCAACATTATTATTTTGATGTCTTGAACCGTCTAGTTGCTCTTCAATTGTTGTATTTTCTGGAGCATGATGAAATGGTGAATGTCTTCTTTGTGAACTTGATGCCATTTGATCACCATAATTACCTGAACTTGCATCATCGGAAGCTTCACTACCGCCAATGTGATGAGGTCTTTTGATTAAGATTTCCCAGAGTTCTTTTTGTTGATCTGCTGACATCTCATAATAATGCTCTAATTCTTTCCCCATTTCTTTTAGAATGAATCTAAGTTCTGTATTTAAAGATTCATACCCAGTGTGTTGAGGAACAAATGATTCCATTTGTTCTAATGGATTTCCACCATCATTAGTTGGAAGAAAAGGAGCAGTTTTAATTGCTCCCCCTCCGATATTTTGTTGAGATGTTCTATACCACATTTTAGTCTTCTCTTGATTGTTCTAAGATATAGTCCAAACCTAATTCATTTGCAAAATGTTTTAAATCATCATCTGCAAACTGATGACCCAAATCATCATCTTCACCTAAAAGAGTTTCAATATTTTTATCAATATTTTTATTAGTTCTCTTCTCTTCTAATTGTGAATCAAATGACTTTAAATCATCCTTTTTTTTAGCTGTTTTGTTCAATGTATGAGCAATAAAATCTTCAGACCCATCACTGGCCTTGTCATTGATTTCTTTGATAATATGCACTGGTCTTTCTTTCATCTCGTTAATCATGTGAGTGGTAGAATCTTCTTGGTCACCCTTTTGATCATAAAGTCCAGCATTGTCAGCTAAATTTGTTTCAATAGCTTCTTTAACATCTACTACATTGTTATATTTATCAACAAGTCTATCAAACAAAGATTTTTTAACTTCTTCTCGATTTGGTATTTGTTCTTCAATAACTTTATTATGATTTACTTGAGAAAGTTTAACTTGTTGATTTAATTTCTTATCATCAACAGAATGTCCATATTGAACAGCTTTTAAATCAGAGAGTTGTTTTTCCATGCTGTCTGTTTGGTTGACTTCTTTATTTCTGAGCTTAGCTGCATCAAGTTTACTTTCTTCAAATAATCTTTCATAGCCAACTTCATCATCATGTCTCTTTCTCTTGCCTTCTTCAATATTTAAAAGATTTGCTTCATTATCAGGATGTCTTGTAGTATCTAATCTACCCATAACAACATCATGAGTCTGGAAAGATTGTTTAATCCAAGCTTGGTAGTTACAAGAAACTGAACCATCTTTTTCTTTTCTTGAGTCAATGCAGTTATCTCTACATTTTGATGTTTCCATAGGTACTGCTTGACCATTAATATAAATACCCTTTGGACACATTAAATAAGGTTCACCATCTTGAGTAGCTAAAGTTGTATATGCTACTCTTGTGTTTCTTGGAGTTGAATAAGATTCGTACATATTCTTAATGATTTCAGATGCACGGGATAAAAATACATATCCTCCAGCACTAATCATCTTTTCAACATCAACAAGTGTGTTATATTCTTTGTTATTAGCAATCTTCAATAAAGACTCAACACCACAAAGAGACTCTCCTTGGTGGAATCCTCTTGAAGCTGTTTTCATTTTTGAAGCTGTTCTTTCAAGTTTTACAGCCTCATTGTTAATATCTAAAGCAGATTGTAAAGAAGCAAAAACATTTCTGAGTTCTTTTCTTACTAGAGCTAATCTTGTTTCTTGTAATGTGCTTGCAAGATGATGCATTGCTTCAGTAATATCATCTGGAGAATTAATCTTGAAAATTTTAACGACATGCTTTGGTCCACCCATATTCATAAACTTGTCTACAATTGGGTCTGCGTGATCAAAGTCATCATTTTCAAGTAAATGAAAAGGTGTTTCCATTTTAGGCATATTTCCTAAAATGTCACTAAGCATATTTAAAACACCGTTACCACCGATAAGTTTGTCAACAACTTTAGGGTTATGAGAGTGTAATTTTGTTTTTATAGTGTAATTTTTCTTATCCATAGTTATTAACCTAAGTCTAAATCTTCGAGACTCTCCCCTCTTTTCTTCAATTCTGTTTTGATCTTTTTTAACTCAGCGGATGCATTTTCTTTACTGGCTGAGTCTTTATCTTCTAAAACACCATCAAGATAATAAGCATTGTAGATAAGTTCAGCTGTAGATCTCTTTTCCCAGTCTGTTTCTGCATCATAATCTAATCCAGCAGTTTTAATGTAAACTTCTGTTGATGCTTTTTTATCTTTCTTTTCTTCTTTTACTTCTTTGTCATCTTCACTATTATTCTTTTTCTTTTTATTGTAGTCTCTTACAATATCAACAGCTCTTTCGATAGTTTCATTTCCCCAGAATTTTTGCTTTGCTAAATATCTGACAATATCTTTCTTTTCGATACCATGGTCTAACAACTTACCAACTTTTCCCATTAAAACACGGAAAGGATTTCCTCTGGTTTTCTTTTTCTTTTTTACTTGTGCTTCTCTGTTATTAAATGACATGGTTTTATTACCCGCTGTGTGCTGATTTTTATGCTCTTCTTCATTCTCTAAATGGCTCAATTTTCTCATCATCCTACTTGCTAATTCTTGTGCAGTAGGATCGTATTGACCAGTACTAGGATCTTTTGTCTTTTTTCTGGGATCTTGAGCCATATCGATTGCTGTCATGATTTGAGAAATTCTTTTTTTATATTCTGGTCTTGTAACTCTTTCAATAATTTCTTCAAGATCAGTTTTACATTGTTGTAGATTCTCATTTCCTGCGTGGACAATCTTTTCAAGTAAAGAAATCATTTCTTTTTTAGTTACACCGGATGAGTCAGAACTCATGCCAGCACCATCTGCTCCAGCAAGATTTAAATCAATATTATTAATTCCTGAAGCTGGATTGGATGCTATACCAGAAAAAGAAAATTTCTTGTCCATATTAGAATTTGTCAATATCTAAGTTGATATTGATGTTGTTGTAAATATCGTAAATTGTTTGCGCTTTATTAATTGCTCTATTTTCAATGTCTTCAGTATGATTCTTCTTGAGACCCATTCTGTTTTGTCTTGATTTTTCTTGCATAGCGACTTTTTGGAATTCTCTTTTATCAAGTTGGTCAGGATCAACCATTCCCCATTGTGAAGAATGTTCGGAATCATTACTTGTTCTTAAAACAGAATGCGCTCTACTGGACACAACACTGGATTTTCTTAGAGAATTGAGTTTTTCTTCTTGCCAGGAACCATGCTTAGTAGCTCTTGCTTCTCTTCTTTGTGCTTCATTTACCACAGCTTGTTGGCTAGAGGCTTCTTGGCTGTTCAAAAACTCTTCTGTGATTGCAATCATATCAGGATTAAAAATAGAAGCTGATCTGGAAAGCATTGCATTCATATATTCATCTGCTGAATAAGCTTTAAGGCCACTTGTTGTAGTTCTGGCATTTAAACCATCATCAAAAGTGGATCCTGCTCGTCTGATTACATTACCATTTAAGCCATCTTCTAAGTCTTGTCTAAAAGAATATTTAGGCTCTTCATAAACAGATGCGCCTTGAATAGTTTCCCATGATCTATCGAAAGATTGAGCTTCTTTTTGCATTCCAACTGTTTGCTTTGCAATCTTATTTCTGTTGTTAGCGGAGTTGTTCTTTAACTCAGCATATGGGTCTTCAACCACATCGTAGCTTGCGCCAACAAACTTCTTCTCAATAAAAGATGGAATATTTTCGATTTCTGAAACTTTCTTGAATTTGCTCATTTTCTTACCTGTATATTTCCCCCAAGGCTATATCCCAGAGCTTTTGCCCTGGGATATTATTGAACTTGAGGTTAGTTATTAGTTTTTACTATCAAATAATTCGTCAACCCACTCTGGATC
>Ga0114966_10003009_pt1 | contig 14943 bp, 10 predicted proteins | sample M_130207_XF_Meta_FD_87029 | JGI IMG/M metagenome (GOLD analysis project Ga0114966, IMG submission 87029) | Freshwater microbial communities from Lake Montjoie, Canada to study carbon cycling - M_130207_XF_MetaG | ecosystem: Environmental > Aquatic > Freshwater > Lake | place: Lake Montjoie... | reverse complement strand
TCAACATCCAACGTCCAACGCCCGGCACTCCACGATTGCGCCGACTTGCGTTCCTTCGGTGCGCATTCATCGCGCTCGCGATGCTGGCAATGTGCGCGCACGCCGGCACCGTCATCACCGCCGATGGCGTGATGCACGAGGGGGAAATCACGCTCGATCACGGCATCACCGTCCGCGGTTCGCCGACGCTGAAGCTCACGCTCGCGGCGATCCTGCGCGCGCGGTTTGCCGCGCCGAATCCGCAGCTCCAGCCCGGCGTCCTGCTCGTGAACGGCGGGCGCATCGCGGGCGCATTTTCACCGCTAAATGACGCGGTCGTGAATTTCGGCGCAAAACGGATCGCGATCCCGGCGAAGGAAATCGCGTGGGCGATCTACCGCCCGCTTCCGCCTGCGCTCGCAGTGCAGGCGCCGCGGGGCAAGACGGGCGCACTGCTGCCGGGCGGAGATTTTTTCGAGGGCGCCGTGCGCAGCGCGGATGCGGCGTCGGCGAAGATCCTGAATCCGATTTTTGGCCCGCGCACTTTTGCAGCGGGAGAAATCCACGCGCTCGTCCTGCGCGATTTCCTGCCGCAGGCCGCGGCGTTCGAGGTCGTGACACGCGACGGCAGCGTGTATCCCGCTCTCGACGTGATCCTAGGCGACGGAGCGGATGTCACAGTGCGGCATCCGCTCTATAACGGGCTCCGCATTCCGGTCTCGGAGCTCGTGGAGATTCGCGCGAGCGCATCGCGGATGGTGCCGATGGACGGCTTCAAGCCCACACGCATCGACCCCGCTCCGAACGGTGATGCCGCGACAAGTTTTGCAGCGAACCGCTCGCTCGGCGGCGGCGAACTGAAGCTCGGCATTTCGCCCGTGGCCGCGGGCTTCGAGTGTTCGACCGGCGCGGCGGTATGGTGGAAACCTGCGCCGGGGCCGGGCACATTTTCCGCAACCGTAGCGGCCGGCATGGAGACGCCCGCGGGGCAAAAGCTCACATTCTCCGTGTATGCCGATGGCAAGCTCGCGGGCCGCAGCGCACCGCTCGGCGCGGGCGATCCGCCCGCGCTGCTGCGCTGCGTGGTGCCGGGTGCGGACAGCCTCGTGCTCCGCATCGAGGGCGCCACGGGAAGCGGAACGTGGGCGGAACCGATGTTGCTCCGGCGCTAGAAGTCCGCTTAGTTCCCCTGCCCCCAAAATCATGTCCGCCCGAATCGCCATCGCCATTCTCGCCGCCGCGCCGTTCCTCGCGAATCCCGCGGCACTGCACGCGCAGCCTCCTCCGGAATTTTCCGCGCCGAAGGAAATCGCGCCCGGGATATTCAAGGTCGGCACAGTGACGCTCGACAAAAACACGTCCACGGTGAGTTTTTCCGCAAAGGTGCAGATGGCCGACGGGCTGCTCGAATACCTCCTCGTGAAGCCCGAAGGCTCCGTGCATGAGAGCCTCCTCACGAGCGAGGCTGCGCCGCAGGATGTCCACATGGCCATGCTGCTGCTCGGCGCAAAAGGCATGGTGCAGAAGGGCGCGGCGGCGCCGGGGCGCATTGATGCCACGACTCTCGCGAAGGCTCCGAAGCTCACGGGCGACCGCATTTTCCTCAGCGTGAAATGGACGGACAAGAACGGGAAGAAACAGACTTTGCCGGCGGAACGGTGGGTCATGCGGAAAATCTTCGCGCCTAAAAAACCCGTGCAGATCGTGAATGCCGAGGACGGCCCCTGGCTCTACACCGGCAGCTATTTTTACGAGAACAAGTTCATCGCCCAGATGCACGGGACGTTTGCCGCGATGGTCACGTATCCCGGCGCGCTCATCAATAACCCGCGCACCGGCGCGAATGACGACCACGTCTGGTTCGTCAAGACCGATGCCGTGCCGCCCGCCGGCACGCCGGTGGAATTTTCCATCAGACTCGAACTCCAGGACAAACCCGCAAAATGAAACGCCGCCAATTCCTCGCCACCACGATCGCATTCGGAGCCTCCGCATTCACGCGCGCCGCCGATGAACCGCTCCCGAGGGACGGGAAAAATCTCTCCTTCCGCAACGAGATCCGCGACTCGCTGAACCGCAGCCTCGTGTGGCTGCGCGCGCAGCAAAATGCGGACGGCAGCTTCGGCAAGGACACGCTGCATCCGGCGCTGACCGCACTGCCGATCATCGCATTCCAGCGCGAGCCGGCGGGGCGTTTTGCGAAGGAGGAATTCGTCGCGAAGGGCTACGCGTATCTCCGCGGCTTCACGCAGCCCGACGGCGGGATTTACAGCAAGGAAAACGGTCTCGCGAACTACAACACCTCGGTGTGCCTGCTCGCCCTCGTCGGCGCGAACGAGCCGAAGGATCTCGACACTCTCGTAAAGGCGCGCGCGTACGTCGTCGGCCAGCAGGCGGGCGGCATGGCGAAACCCGAGACGGACGGCGGCATCGGCTACGGCAGCATCGGTGCGAGCCCGAAGCGCGGGCATCCCGACCTCGACAACACGGTCGTCGCGCTCGAAGCCTTGCGCGCCACAAAGCACCTCATCGCCGACAAGCCGGGCACGAAGGATCTGAACTGGAATGCCGCGATTGATTTTGTGGCCCGCTGCCAGAACCTGCCCTCGAACAAACAGCCTTGGGCGAGCGGCGACGCGGACAACAAGGGCGGCTTCATCTACTACCCCGGCTTCAGCAATGCGGGCGAAGTCACGCTCGAAGGCGGCGGCAAGGCGCTCCGCAGCTACGGCTCGATGAGCTATGCGGGCCTGCTCAGCTTCATCTACGCCGATGTGAAAAGCGACGACCCGCGCGTGACCGCCGCCGTCGCATGGCTCCGCAAGCACTACACGCTCGACGAAAATCCCGGCCTCGAAAAGTCGGGTTACTTTTACTACCTGCACCTCATGGCCAAGGGCCTCACCGCCGCGGGAATCACGGAACTCGAATTCGGTGGAAAGAAATCCGACTGGCGCCTCGCGCTCGCCGAACGCCTCATGAAACTGCAACAGCAGGACGGCTCCTGGCTGAACGACACCGCACGCTGGAAGGAAAATAATCCCGTGCTCGTGAGCACCTACTGCGCGCTCACGCTCGAGATCCTCTACGCACAGTTGTAGCCGCCGACGGAACAGACTGTGTGAAAAGTCTGCGTGCGGCGGAAAACAGCCGTCCCGGCTGTGATGGCAGGCGGGCCTCCGGCCTGCCGTGCACGGAGCCGACAGCTTGGAAGCCTGTCGGCCATGACAGGCGAGGACGCCCGTCTTCCGGCCTCCGCGACTTTTCACACAGTCTGGGAAGGAGGCGTGCACTTGCTGGGCGATAAAGACAGATGCCATCCCCGCCTGCCGCGACGCGAAAAAACAGGTAAAAGCGTCTTACCATGCAGACGAAAACTTTCCAGCAAAGGGCAGGTCGTTCTGCCCGGCCCCATCCGGCGCAAGCTCGGCTTGCACGCCGGCGATTCGCTGAAGGCTGCCATCGAGGGCGGGCGCATCATCCTCAGCCGTCTTGCGCCGCGCGCCCAGGAAGCCCGCATCGGCAGGGACAAACTCACGGGCCTCCCCGTGCTGAAGTCCGGCCCGAAGGCTCCGAGGCTGACCAGCCGCCACGTCGCTGAGTTGCTCGCGGAATTCCCGCGATCTGCCTTCTCGACGTCAACGCCCTGCTCGCGCTCGGTTTCCACGAGCATGAGTTTCACGGCCGGGTTGCGCGCTGGGTTGCCGCACTCGGTGTAGGTGAGGGCTTCGTGGTCGAGGCCGAGGAGGTGCAGGATCGTGGCGTGCAGGTCGCGCGTGTCCATGATGCCGTCCACGGCGCGCTGGCCGCCGGAGAGCGTGTCGGTGCTCTGGAAAATCCCCGCGAGCGCGTAGTAGTTGCACTGCGAGATCGGGTCGCTGTTCTGGTCGTGGCAGCGTGCGCACGCGACCGTGAGGCCGAGGAATGCGCGCGAGGTGACATCAATCTGTTCGTCCACGCGGTCGAGGGCGAATTCCAACTGCTCCCCACGGAGTCGGCCTAAAGCACGAGAATGCGCGCCGCTGCGCATGCATCTGCCAGCGCTGCCTCGCTGAGGCGCAACGCGAAAAGTAGTCCCACGCTTCAGCGTGCAAAGCCTTTCAGAAAGCTGGGACGCGTTCAGGCCTGCACGGCTTTTCGGGCTGAAGCCCCGGACTATTTTCCTTCCTCGCCCGCGAGCGCACGCGCGGCGCGGCGCTTTGTGGCAATGCGCTTCACGAGTTCGTCCGCGATCACCCCGGCCAGCAGTACCGCACCGATGATGGCGAACTCGATGTTCGTGTGCGTCGTGGTGAGGGTGATCATGTTGCGCAGCACCTGCATGAGCGCGGTGCCCACGATCACGCCGAGGATCGTCGCCTCCCCGCCGCGCAGGCTGCAGCCGCCGAGCACGGCGGCGGCGATGGCGTAGAGCTCGTAGAAATTTCCGAAGTCCACAGGCTGCGCGGAATTCAGATCCAGCACGAAGAGCATGCCGCCCAACCCGGCCAGCGAGGAACTGATCACATAGGCGAGGATCACCATGCGGTCGGTGTTGATGCCGCTGTAGCGCGCGGCCTCCTCGTTGCGCCCGAGCGCGAGCAGGTAGCGGCCCCAGATCGTGCGGTTCAGAAAAATCGCGCCGATCACCGCTACGGCGACCAGCGTGATCCACGGCGCGGGAATGGAAAACCCATGGACGAAGGGCACCGCGATTTCCCCGGTGGCGAGCTTGCGCAGGCCGGGAAACCCGCCGTTGCCGAAGCCGACCTGCTGATCATTCGTGAAGCCGCGCGCGATGCCGCGATACATCATCAGCCCGCACAGCGTCACCACGAAGGGCGGGATGCGCAGCTTCGTGATGATCAGCCCGTGAAACAATCCGATGCCGACGGACACCGCGGCGACCATCGCCAGCGCGGCGGGCAGCGGCCAGTGGTGCGTGACGAGCAGCCAAGGAAGGCCGCAGCCGACGAGACACACGACGGAGCCGATGGAGAGATCAATGCCACCCGTGGCGATGACGAACGCAACGCCGATGCTGATGATGCCGAACAGCGCGGTGCGGCGGAAGAGGTTCTCCAGATTGTAGCCGGTGAGGAACCGGTCGCTCGCCAGCGCAGTGACGATGCAGACGACGATGAGCAACCCGGTGATGCCGAGGATTTTTTTCATGCGATGTGTTTTTCCGCTGTGGAAATCGTTGCTTTGCTTCCCGTGGCGAGGTGCATCACGGCCTCCTCGCTGAGCTGTGCGCGCGGGAGTTCGCCCGCGATCTTTCCATCGTGCATCACGAGCGTGCGATCGGACATGCCGAGGATCTCCTCCATTTCGCTGGAGACAAAAACGATCGCCACCCCCTCCTCTGCGAGCTGTTCCATGAGACGGTAGATTTCCTGCTTCGCGCCGATATCAATGCCACGCGTCGGCTCGTCGAGCAGCAGCACGCGCGGCTTCAGCGCGAGCCATTTTCCGAGCACGACCTTCTGCTGGTTGCCGCCCGAGAGAAACTGCGCGGGCTGGCGATCGTGCGGCGTCTTGATGCGCAGGCCGGCGATCATCTGCGCGCTTAGTTCGCCTTCGCGGCGACGGTTCAACATGCCGTGGCGCTGATCGCGCCGCAGGCTCGCGAGGCTCACGTTTTCGCGCACGCTCATGCCAAGCACGAGGCCGCGCTGCTTGCGATCCTCGGGCACGAGCGCGAGCCCGGCCCGAATCGCATCGAGCGGCGACTGCGGGGTGATCTCCATCTCGCCCGCGCGCACGCTGCCGCCGAGCGCGGGCGTGACGCCGAAGATGGTTTCCAAAAGCTCGGTGCGTCCCGCACCGACGAGTCCCGCGATGCCGACGATCTCGCCCGCACGCACGCTGAAGCTCACCTCGTTCCGCGGATGCGCCATCGTGCGGACCCGACGGACTTCGAGCATGACCGCACCGGGCGTGTGCGGCTCGTGCGGGTAGAATTGCGAGAGGTCGCGGCCCACCATGAGCTTTACCATTTTGTCGTGGACGATTTCGCCGCGCGCGAGATCGCCCGCGTTCTCGCCATCGCGCAGCACAGTCACGCGATCCGCGAGTTCCCGCACTTCACCGAGACGGTGCGAGATATAGACAATGCTGACACCGCGCCTGCGCAGGTCGTGGATGACCTTGAAAAGGTTCTCCGCCTCGCCGCTGGAAAGGCTCGAAGTCGGCTCGTCCATGATCAGCACTCGCGCATTCACCGAGAGCGCCTTCGCGATTTCCACGAGCTGCTGCTTGCCGATGGGCAGCGTGTGAACCAGCGCGTCGGAATCCACTTCGAGCCCGACCGCATCGAGGAACTGCCGCGCCTCACTCCGCATCCGCCGTTTGTCCATGAATCCCGCGCGACAAAGCTCGCGACCGAGGAAAATGTTCGCCGCAACGTCGAGGTTGTCCGCGAGGTTGAGTTCCTGATGGATCAGCGCGATGCCGCGCGCGAGCGCATCGTGGACGCTACGAATCTCGACCACTTCACCATCGAGCAGAATCTCGCCGCCATCCTGCCGCTGCACGCCCGCGAGGATTTTCATGAGCGTGCTTTTTCCCGCGCCGTTTTCGCCGATAACGGCGAGCACCTCGCCGCGCGCGAGCGTGAGGCTCACGCCCCGCAGCGCGCGGACACCGGGAAAGGATTTCGTCAGCTTTCTGACTTCAAGCAGGGGCGCGCTCATGCGTCGCACTCCGTCACTTCGCGCCCGTCTTTGTTTTCAGATCCGCCCAGAAGGCATCCACATCGCCCTTGCGAATCTGCCGCGCAGGAATGTCCATGAACTTCGACGCGGGGATGATCGCCGTGTTGCCCTTCGCGAGTTCCGCGAGCACTTCGACGGACTTGAATCCATACATGTAGGGATTCTGCACGACGGTGCCGTGGACCGTGCCCTTCTGGATGCCCGCGAGCGTCGCGTCGTCCTCGTCGAACGCGACGACCTTCACCTGCGCCAGCTTGTTCGCCTGCGAGAGCGCCTCGATGATGAGCGGCGGATTGTAGCCGAAGAGGCCGACCATGCAGCCGATGTCGGGATGCTTCGCGATCGTGTCCTCGACGTTTGCCTTGGCCTTCGCGCGATCAAATTGATCCGTGAGTGTGCCGAGGATCTTGAAGCCGTTCGCCTCCAGCACATCGCCCGGCGGATCGAAGTTCGCGAGATTTTCCGGACGCCCGAGGATCGCATCAATCACGCCCTGCCGGCGGCGCTTCGAGTTGTCCTGCTCGAGGCGGCCGATGAAAAGCATCACGCTGCCGCCCTTCGGCATCGCCTCGCGCACGAGGTCCCCACACATGCGGCCCGCCTTGTAGTTGTCCATGCCGATGTAGAGCAGCCGCTCGCTCTCCGGCGCGTCCGAGTCATGCGTGATCACCTTCACACGCTTCGCGGCTTTGTTGAGCAGCTCGGTCTGGCTGCCGGGATCGATCGGGCTCACGGCGATGCCGTCCACGCCGCGCGTGAGCAAATCCTCGATCATTCTTTTCTGATCGCCGAGGCCCTCAGACGGCATGAGCGTCTGCGCGTCCACGCCGAATTTTTCCGCCCCCGCCTTCACGCCCGACGCGGCGATCGTCCAGAAAGGCGCGACGCCATTCGTGACGTAGGCGACTTTCACCTTGCCTGAATTTTTTGGATTCCCCGAGGAGTCCGCGCCCTTCCTGTCACAGCCCACAAGCAGCGCGGCGGTGAGGGCGGTAAGGCTGAGGAGGAAATTTCGCGTGGGAGTTTTTGCTTTCATGGGAGAGAGGGCGCGGATGCTGCACGGGCAGGGTGCATTTGGAAAACATAATTGCCGGGCGAGCGTGGAACAGCCGTCCCGGCTGTTGGAGTCGGACAGCCCGTCTCGGCTGTCCCACCACGACAGGCGAGACACCTGTCCCACTCAGTGAACCGTCATCCCGCCGTTCACGTGCAGATTCTGCCCGGTGACGAACGATGCCGCATCGCTCGCGAGGAAGACGACCGCACCGCTGAGATCATCCGGCACGCCCCATCGGTCCGCGGGGATGAGCGCGCGGTAGCCGTCCTTCTGCTCCTGCGGATCGTCCGCGTGCCGCTCCACAGGAATCCAGCCGGGCGCGACCATGTTCACGGTGACGCCCCACTTCGCGACCTCCGTCGCGAGGCCGCGGTTGAAGCCGTTCTGCCCGCCCTTCGCGGCGATGTAGGCGGTGAAATTTGGCACGCCTCGCGCGACGACCTCGGAACCGATATTGATGATGCGCCCCCACCGCTGCGCCTTCATGTGAGGCAGGCACGCGCGCGAAAGCAGATACGGGCTCTTCACGAAAAAATCGAGCATCTGCTGATAGAATGCCCAGTCGTATTCCTCGATCGGCTTCTGCGGCTGCGCGGGCGTGGCGTTCAGCACGAGGATATCCACCGGCCCGAGCGTCTTCGCGATTTCGGAAATGATGCGCGGCACGTCCGTCTCGCTGCTCACGTCGCCGCGCACGAGCATCCCTTCACCGCCCGCAGCGCGAAATTCCGCGAACGCCTTCTCCGCACGCACCGTGCTGTTTTGGAAATTGAGCGCGACCTTCGCGCCTGCGCGCCCGAGCGCGACGGCCATCGCCTTGCCGAGGCCGGTGGTGCTGCCGGTCACGAGCGCGACGCGACCTTTCAGTGAAAATGAGGAAGTGGGTTGCTGGGGCATAACTCTCCGCGATGTGTGCATGAACCCCACCGGCGATCACGAACGAAAAATGTGCGCGCGTTGCGCAGCGCAGCTACCGCACATGGCCCGGAGACCCTGGTCGCGGCAATCGGATCAAAAGCATGAGGACATCCTGAGGGGCGTAGCAGGAGGGCGGGGAATTTCAGGGGAAGGAATTTTTCACGGCCTGCGCGCCAAGCGAAGCCGCAAGTTGCGCGAACGACGATGCCATCCCGCGTAGCGAAAACTTCTCCCGCGCGAGTTCCCGCGCAGCCGCGCCGCACGCACGCAGGCGCGCAGGATCGCGGAGGATTTCCTCCAGCGCATCCGCGAGCGCGAGCGCCGTGCCATCCTCATTTTTTCCGGGATCGAACAGCACGCCGGCACGTTCGCCGACGATCTCGGGAAACGCCCACGCCCGCGGCTGCACGACTGGGACGCCCGCGGCCATCGCCTCGATCACGTAGAGCCCGAATGCCTCGCTCGCTGTCGCCGGCGCGCTGAAGACATCGAGGCTGCGGAGGAAACGGACCTTCTCCTCGCGAGAGACATTCGGCAGAAATTCGACGTCGCCCGCGCAGTCTGCGGCGGCGAGCTTCGCGCGCAGCGTGTCCACGTAGCGCGCGTCGCCATCCGCCATCGATCCCGCGCAGCTCAGGCGCAGCCCCGCGATCGTGTTCCGCTTTTTCAGGATCATGAACGCGTCCACCAACACTCCGATCCCCTTCCCCGGCACGAAGCGCGCGAGGTAGCCGATCGTCGGCGCGCTGTGCGGCTGCTCCGGCTCCGCGTCGAAATCCTCCAGCGCGATTCCGTTCTGGATCACGCGCATCCTTCGTTCTGTTTCCGCATCGCTCCAGCGCAGGCGCGCGGCCATCAGCTTTGCGAAATATTTGCTCGGCGCGACCCACACATCGGCGTCCTTCATCCGCTCGGCGAGCAGCGACCATATCTCCGGCGCGCGCGAGCCGAGGCCGTCGAGGAATGTGTCCTCGCCCTGCAAAAATCCGACAATGGGAACCTTCATCTCCTCGCGCAGCGAACGCGCGAGGCCCGCCTGGAGCGCCGTCGAGAGCCACACGGAATCCGGCGGCCTTCCGTCGAACGCCGTCTTCAGCCACGCGACCAGCTCGCGCAATTCGCCCGCCTGGTTCCCCATCTCGCCGTGCAGCATGGACAGCGTCATCTCCGCGACCTCCGGCCCGCCCGTCTTCGCGGCGGCGCGGCCCGCGAGCATTTTCAGAATCCACCGCGCGCTCAGCAGCCGGTCCATCCAGCGCGGCATTTTCCGGAGCAGCGGAAATTTCTCGCGCAGATACGTGCTCACGCCCCCGAAAAAAATCGGCGCACCGGGGCTCGCGGCCTCCTCGTCGAGCGTGAGCGGCAGATACATCGGAAGCAGCAGCGCGCGATGGCCCTGCCGGTGCAGCTCCTTCGCGAGCGCATTGTCGCGCATGCACACGCCGCAGTGGTAGCTCCCAGTGCCGGGCGTCAGCAGGACGATGTTCATTTTGCCCGCAGATCGTAGCAAATCAGGCGCGGCCTCTTGCTATCGCGGTCCGGCTCGTTCTGCTGCACGTAGAGCAGCCCGCGGCTGAGCGCGGGCGGCGTCCACGTCTCCGGCGCGTCGAACAGCTTCGTGCGTTCGATCACCTTCCCGCCCTTCGGCGAAATCCCGATCCACGCAAGCTCGCCGAATTCGCCGAGGCACAGCACGCCGTCCGCCGTTGCGAGCAGGTTCGCGCGGCCAAATCCGCGGCCCAGATCATCGCGCCAGAGTTCGCGTCCGCTTGCCACCTCGCGGCAGGCGAGTTCCGCAAGCTGCTCGCTCTGCCCGGTGAAGCCGAAAATGCAGCCATCGCGCACGAGCGGCGTCATCCAGTACATCCCGAAATCGCCCCCATGCCACGCGGTCGTCGTCGTGAAATCTTTCGCCACTTCCACGCACAGCCCGCCCGCGGTGTACACCTCCGACACGAAAATGCGCGCGCCCTTCCCCTCCTCCGCCGATGCCACGACGGGCGAGGAGACGTTCACCGATTCCGCAATCGCCGCGCGGTGCGGCGCCGCTGCGAGCACCTTGCCATCCGCCGCGTCCACGACGAGCAGCCCACCCGTCGCGGGCCGGCTCAGGCCTCCTGCAAAGATGAGCACGCAGTCGCGCCCGTGCAGGCGCGCGGGCACCGGCGAAGCGTAGCTCGCACCCCACTCATGCGCCGCCGCCCAGAGCAGTTTCCCCGTCGCCGTGTCGAAGGCCACGGAGTTCACCGGCTTCCCGTCCATCACGCCGCCGATCTGCACGATCACGCGGCTACCCATCACGAGCGGCGTCGAGCCGAATCCGAAAAATGCGGGCTTCATCGAATACTCGCGCGCGCAGTCGTGCTCCCAGATCATCTTCCCGCTCGCGAGATCGAGGCAGTGCAGCCGCCCGGTGACACCGAAGACAAAGACGCGCCCGTCCGCAATCACCGGGCTCGTCCTCGGTCCCGTCCCGCCGCCGTAGCGCGGCTGGTAGGGTGCCGCGTAGTCAAATTTCCACTCCGATTTCCCCGTCGCCGCATCCCGGCATTCGACCGTCTCCTTGTCGGCGAGCCGGTGAAACACCACGATGCGCCCGCCGATAATCGCAGGCCCGCCCATCCCCTTGCCGAGCGGCATTTCCCAGAGCACGCGCAGTCCCTCCGCGGGGAATTTCCGCAGCAGTCCCGACTCCGGCGTCGTGCAGTTGTACGCCGGCCCGAGCAGATGCGGCCAGTCAGCGACCACCGGCTTTTCCGCGGCGACCGAGTGAGAAATGCGGAGCACCGTCGAAGCGAATAATGCGATGAGCGCAGTGAGCGGGGAAATTTTCATGTAGGGTGAATCAGTCGCAGACTGAGCGTGATTTTTAAAATGGGCCACTGTCAAAAGAGTTGCGCAGCAAATTCTCCTTCACTCTTTCGCTTTGTGCTTTTGTCTGCGTCATCCACCATGTCGCCAGTGGAACCAAAGCGAAAACCGGAGAATCTCGACGACCTGCTCACCTGCGCAGAGCGCTATGCGGAGGCTGCCCTCCGAAAAACTGGGTCCATGCCCCCGGTGCTCTTCCTGGTCGGTCCTGACGGCCCGCAGATGCTTGTGCCGGACAACCTCGCCGACGCAGCCGCAAAGGACGACTTTGCCACCACGGCGCGGCTCATGTGTATCGCCCACGGGGCTACCGCGTGCGTGATGGGACTTGAAGCTTGGGCGAGGTTCGCCACGTCCCGGGAGAAACTCGATCCGGCAGAGCCGCCATCGGAATCCTTCGATCGGAAAGAAATTGTGGTTCTGATGGGTGAGGACCGTGCCGAAAAAAAGCAAAAGCTCCTCCCGATTGTCCGAAGCGACAACGGAACGTTCTTTGGTTTCGGCGAGGGAACCCTTCCCGCCTTCGATGGGATGGAGGGTCGCTTCGCGCAAATTCTTCCACCAAACATCCCGGCGGAGAAAGAGCGCTGCCTCGCAAAGGCCATCCTCCAAGTCAAGGGGGTGGCTGCAGGTAAGCCGGCCACCAAGCCAGCGCGGCGTCACCGTCGCTGACCGGGGATTGCCGAATGGCGAATGCCGAACCACTTCCAAATCCAAACTTCAGCCTTTGAACTTCGTCTCCGCCCTCCCTGGTCAGCTCTTCGACAGCACGCAGAGTCCCGTCTGCCTCTGGTTCCTCGCGAAAAACAAAAACACCGACGCCAACCGCCGCTTCCGCTTGGCCTCCACGTTTGGAGCCAACTAATACTTTTCCCAGACCATGCAGATTCAACTCGAAGACTTGGACTACCAGCGCCGCGCGATTGCTGCGGTGGTCGGCGTGCTCGACGGGCAGGTGAAGAACACCTTCGACAACTCCAACCTCTTCGGCATCCAGGCGAACATCACCGACCTCACGCCCGAGCAGCTTGAGGAAAACAAGAGGCGAATCATCGCGGAAAACAGCATCGCCGAGGAAGACGCCAAGCTCTCGCCTGACCCGGACGTGTGCATCGAGATGGAAACCGGAACCGGCAAGACGCTCGTCTATCTCCACACGGCCTATGCGCTCTACAAGGCATACCGGTTGACCAAGTTCATCATTCTCGTCCCGTCCATCGCCATCAAGGAAGGCGTGCTCCAGTCAGTTGAGGATTTCAAGAAGCCCCTCGCCGACATTTACGGCTTCGAGCCAGCTTGCTTCGAGTATGACAGCAGCAAGCTCTCTCGCCTGAAACACTTCATCGAGGACACCCAGCCGCAAATCATGGTGATGACCATCCAGTCCATCACCTCCGACGACCGCATCATCAACCAAGTCGGTCGCGACGACTCCTTTCTCGGCCTCACGTTCCTGCAAGCGCTCGGGAAATGCCGCCCCGTCATCATCATGGATGAGCCGCAGGAAGGCATGGACACCGAGAACGCCGTCGCCCGCCTCGCCACGCTCGATCCGTTGGTGAAGCTCCGCTATTCCGCAACGCACAAGGTCGTGAAAAACCTGCTTTTCCGCCTCACCCCGTTCGATGCGTATCGCGACGGTATGGTGAAGAAAATCGAAGTCCTCTCCGTGGCCGAGAAGAACGACGAAGCGACACTCAAGATCGAGTTCTCCGCCGTCCAGACCACCGGCACGACCGTCAAGGCCAAGCTCACCGTCTGGCGGGTGAATGGCGACGGATTCAAGTGGAAGGAAACCAACTGGCTGAAAGTCGGCGACAACCTCGGCGACAAGTCCGCCAACGTCAGCTACCGCGACTACACCATTGAGCGCATCTGGAAGAGCCTGCACGACCAGAAGCATCACCTGAAGTTCACGAACGGCATCGAACTCACCCTCAAGGAGCGAAACGGCGATGTCTCCGGTCTTTTCCGCCAGCAGCTCCAGTGGCTCATCCGCCGCCACTTCCAGAAAAAGCCCGTGCTGGCCGCGCAAGGCATCAAGTGCCTCTCGCTTATCTTCATCGACAAGGTGGACAACTACGTCCGCGACGAAGGCATCATCAAAGTCCTGTTTCGCGAGGAATACGCCTCGCTCTACCGTGAGTTCTACAAGGCCGAGGCCACGCCCGCCCAAATCGAAGAGTGCCAAGGCTACTACTTCGCCAAGACTGGCGGCGACGAATACACCGACAGCGAGAACGCTATGTTGAAGAACAAGAAAATCTTCGACGAAATCCTCCGCGACAAGCGCGCCCTGCTCGACCTCGCCAACCCGCGCGAGTTCATTTTCTCCCACTCCGCGCTCGGTGTCGGCTGGGACAATCCGAACATCTTCAACATCGCCACGCTCAACGAATCCTACAGCGACGTGAAAAAGCGGCAGGAACTTGGGCGCGGCCTCCGCATCTGCCGCAATCAGGAGGGCCAGCGCGTCTACGACACGGCGGACGTGAAGGAAGGCGAGGAGACCAACCTCCTCACCATCGTCCCCAACGAAACCTACGAGACCTTTGCCGCGCAGTATCAGGAGCAAATCAAGGAAATCTACGGCACCGCCGCCGCTGGCAGCACGCTCCGCAAATCCCACAAAGGCAAACCGGCAAAAAACAAACTCACCCGCGGCAAGCTCTTCGAGTCCGCCGCGTTCAAGGCGTTCTGGGAAAAGCTCGCCCGCAAGACCGACTACACAGTCGCCTTTGATGAAGCCAAGGTCGTTGAGCGCGCCATCGCCGAGCTGAACAAGCTCGTGATTGGCGACTACGAGGCCGAGGTTGTGCAGACCCGTATCCGAGCCATCGCAGCCGAATCGATAACCAGCGAGGAAGTCGGGCGCGTATTCGAGAACCTTCGCGCCAGCTTCACCCCGATCGACCTCGTGGAAGAACTGAGCGAGAACACCGCGCTCTCCTATCCCACCGCGCTGGAAATCGTGAGCGGCATCGAAAACTTCGCCGCCGTCGCGAAGAACCCGCCCAAGTTTCTCGCCGCCGCCTGCGCCCTCATCCGCGACATCGAGCTGGATGAAATGCTGCGCACCCTCAGTTATCACCCCACTGGCGAAAGCATCCCGCTCGCCGAGTTTCTGCCCGTCATCGAGACGTTCCTCCCCATCGAGCCAACACCCGACCGTGGCGTTTATGACGGCGTGGCCTACGGCAGTTCGATCGAACGCGCCTTCACCCGGGCCGCCGAGGACGACAACGAAGTCGTCTGCTTCCTCAAGCTGCCCAAGTGCTACCGCATCCCCACGCCCATCGGCCACTTCTACGAGCCGGACTTCGGCCTCGTGCTGAAACGCCGCAACCTCATGTCTCGCGACGAGCACGAATACTACTTCGTCATCGAAACAAAGAGCACCAACAACCTCGAAGACCGTAAGGC